>Ga0272448_1002022_pt1 | contig 26275 bp, 26 predicted proteins | sample YNPCB0191_FD_202220 | JGI IMG/M metagenome (GOLD analysis project Ga0272448, IMG submission 202220) | Hot spring sediment microbial communities from Yellowstone National Park, WY, United States - YNP-CB-019-1 | ecosystem: Environmental > Aquatic > Thermal springs > Hot (42-90C) > Sediment... | reverse complement strand
TCATCTTTGACATGACTTATGAAAGCGTCATCGGCGATTACTACATCATTCCCGAATGGCAGCGTTCCATCAGCGTGGACATCCGCTATGTCCTGTTCATCACCGAAAAATTCTCCGGCGCTCACCACCTGATGAAAGAAATGGGGCTGTGCCTGGGTGAACACGAGAAAGAGCAGAAGTAAGGCAGTGGTAAGATAGCTGCTTCTTTTTAGCTTTTTGGAAAGTACTTAAGAAAAAATTTCCGGGGTCCGGTAAATCAGAGCCGGGCCCCGGATTTTTTTTGAAACCGGATTTTTCTCCAGGCGGTTAAACTCCCTAACCTCCAGTGCTTGATACACTCCCAATGAAACACTTCCTGCACACCCTTAAAAAAATCTGGTCCTTCCGACTTTTAAATGGATAAACTCGGAGAATCATAACTCTCAAGGAGCAATTAGAGGACTCAACGATGAACGTTTTAAAAGATGGTCGGAGAGAAACGTTCTTTATTTTGTTTATATTTCTTCAATTAGCTTCATTTTCTATGAGTTGGCTAAGATTCAACTTAGGTTTAAGGAGCTAGGAACCTCTCATTTTTACCCCCAATATAGCCGGATGAGCCAAAAATCTTTTTATGACCAGATAAGGAATTGCCCATTATCAGGGACAGGGCAAAGCATATCTGCCTTGCAGGTATTGGGGCCTGGCAAATATAGGGGAAAATAAAAAGACAAAAAAGAGGTCTGGAAAAATTAAACAGCTCAGAAAACAGGCAAGGGAAACGGAAAGTTATTAATTGTCCACCAGTTTTTTAAGGCGGGCCACCACATCATCCACGTCAATGGATTCAATGCTGATTTTTTCTAAGTTGACTGTTTCCGCCGGTTTTTGCTGAACAACGTTTTTTTCAATCCATTTCAGTAGCTCACTGGCCTTGACCGGCTTTTCCAGGAAGAGGTCAGCACCCCACTGTCTGGCTTCTGCTTTTATGAGAATCTCCTTGTAGATAGCCGTTATCATGACCACTTTGGTTTTTTTAAGTTCCTCGTTGCTTTTGATTTTCTGACAAACGTCCGCACCATGCATTTTGGGCAAGAGCATGTCGCAGATGACCAGGGCCGGTTTGATACTCTGGACCAGTTGTAGCCCGCTTTCGCCGTCAAAAGCCGTATGCACCTGGAAACCCTGGTCGCTCAGAAGTTTTTTCAACAGGGAAGAAGTAACTTTATCGTCGTCTATGACCACAACTTCAATGGGCACGACACCCGCTCCAGTATAAAATCAGATTTATTATGGAAAAATCTTGCCCATCCGTCAATAAAAATTTATTTCCGGAATGGGCGCGGGCGGCTGAAAATTCGTCTGAAACGTGATATCATATTACTCTTATTAAAGAAGGTAAATTTTTGCCGGTTGGTCAGGCAGTTTTAAAGTTTTGAGTTGTGGGCTTCATGTTTCGTAAGGTTTAGTTTTATTTAGCTTAGCGCCAAAAGTAATTTCAATGTTTTTTTAACTCAATCTTTATAGACGGAGAAAAGTTTAGCTAATGATTGCGGTGGAAGAATTATCAAAAAGTTTTGCCAAGCAGGTTCTGTTTGAAAAGATCAGCTTTAAGATAAATAAAGGGGAAAGAGTCGGCCTGGTAGGCAAAAACGGGCACGGCAAATCCACCCTTTTCCGCATCATTGCCGGTCTGGAAGAACCGGACGAAGGCCGGGTTATTGTCCCCAGAAATTACCGCATTGGCTATTTAGAGCAGGAACCGAACTTCCAGATGCCCACGGTTCTCCAGGAAGCCAGCCGGGGTCTGCATGACCATGATAAAGACCAGCACTGGCGGGTGGAAAAGGTCCTGGCCGGCCTGGGTTTTTCGCCCGAAGATTTTGACAAAAGTCCCTACCAGCTTTCAGGCGGTTATCAGGTGAGGCTGAATTTAGCCCGGCTTCTGCTTTCTGATTATGACCTGCTTCTTCTTGATGAGCCCAACAACTACCTGGACATCACCTCCATCCGCTGGCTGGAAAAATTTCTGCTGAGCTGGCCAGGGGAACTGATGCTCATCACTCATGACCGGAGCTTCATGGACAGGTTGGCTACCCATATTCTGGGTCTTCACCGGCGCAAGGTGCGGAAAATTGAAGGTGATACGGAAAAATACTACAACCAGATTGCCCTGGAAGAAGAAATTTACGAAAAAACCAGGGTGAACGATGAAAGAAAGCGCAAGGAGATGGAGGTTTTTATCAACCGTTTCCGGGCTAAAGCTCGCCTGGCGGGCCTGGTGCAGTCGCGGCTTAAATATCTGGAGAAGATGGAGAAAATGGAAAAGCTGGAGAAAATCAAGAACATGGAGTTTGCCTTTCTGGAAAAGCCCTTCCACCACAAGTACGCCCTGAGCCTGGATAACGTAACTTTTGCCTATCAGCCCGAAAAACCGCTGATAAAAAACTTCAGCCTGCACATCGGAGCCAGGGACCGGGTAATGGTCATCGGCCCTAACGGCCGGGGTAAAACCACGCTGCTCAAGCTCATGGCCGGAATGCTTCAACCTCAATCCGGGGAAATAACCTTTCCCAAATCAGTTTCTGTCGGCTACTACGAGCAGAGTTATGCGGAAGAGATGAACAACGAAAACACGGTTTTGGAAGAAATTTCGGCCGCCAACCCGCAGCTTGAACCAGCCCGAGTACGACAGATTGCCGGCACGCTGCTGTTTGAAGGTGATGATGCTTTGAAGCCAATCAAAATTCTCTCTGGCGGAGAAAAAAGTCGTGTACTCTTGGGAAAAATTTTAGCCACGCCGGTTAACCTCCTGCTCCTGGACGAGCCCACCAACCACCTGGACCTGGAATCCTGTGATGCCTTGCTGGCGGCCCTGGATAATTTTGACGGGGCGGTGGTCATGGTTACCCACAACGAAATGTTCCTGAAAGCCCTGGCTGAGCGTCTGGTGGTTTTTCAGAGAAATGAAATCACAGTTTTTGAAGGAGATTACGAAACTTTCCTTAAAAAAGTCGGTTGGCAGGAAGAAAAAGTGGAGCCGGACCGTCCTTCTGAAGCGGCGCCAGAAAGCTGGCCCTCTTCACCGGAAAAGAAACAACCGGTGAGCGGTCAGAACACCCAGGTAAGTTTCAACAACGGCCAGGGATTTAAGTTCAAACTTTCACCCAAAGAACTACGCCGGCTGCGTTCGGAAGTAATCATTGAAAAATCGCGGGTGCTCAAACCTCTTGAAGAGCGGGTGCTCAACCTGGAAACCAGCATAGAAGAGCTGGAGCAGAAAGTAAACCAGCTAACCCAGCAGATAATTGAGGCGTCAGTGGACGGCCGCGGGCAGGAAGTGGTGAAACTTTCCCGGGAGCTGGACGCCAGCCGCAAAAGCCTTGATTCCCTTTACGAAGAATACACTCAGGTTTTTATTGAGTATGAAGAAAAGCTGGACGCTTTTGAGCGCCGCCTGCAGGAAATTGAAAAACTTTCTTCCTGAACCGTTTTTTTAAGACTGAGTCCAGGCGCTTTTATTTTTTCTCAAAATCAGTATAATTAAGCCTTAAAATTCCCGCGGCCTGAATTTACAGGTCCTGGAATATAAAAAAGAGCAGTCAAAAGGCTAAGAAGGTTGCCGGATGAAGGATGGCCTAAATCTCGGTGGAAAAGACTTTGTTAAAAGAAGGCCTCTTTTTTCCTTTTTAGCTTCTGATTTAAATCATAAAAACTCAGAAATTGAACCCGGTCTAAAAAAGGGCCGCCAGATTTTCCGGAAATTTAGCCAGTCTTCTCTTAGTTTTTTTGAATTTTCTTCTCTGGGGCAGCTGAGCACTTTTAAAATTTCTTCCTTCTTTTTATCTTTTCTAATTTTAATTCTGGTGTTTTTCCCTTCCTGTCAGTCCAAAAAATCAAACACCACCGAGATCATCGTAGCTGGCTCAACCAGTGTTCAGCCTTTTGCTGACAAGTGGTCTGAACTTTTCATGGAAAAAAGACCTGGGGTGGTGGTTAATGTCCAGGGTGGTGGCTCCAGCGCTGGCATCATGGCCGTAAAAACTGGCGCTGCTCACATCGGCATGTCCTCACGAGAGCTTAAGGAAGATGAACAAGAACTGCATCAATTTGAAGTGGCTCGCGACGGTCTGGCCATCATCGTCCACCCCTCCAACCCCGTGGAAGACCTGACCATAGAACAGGTCAAAGGCATTTTTTCCGGCGACATTACCAACTGGAAAACACTCAACGGTCGGGATAAAGCCATCACCGTGGTGGTCAGGGAGGAAGGTTCGGGCACCAGGGGAGCTTTTCAGGAAATGGTCATGGGTAAAACCCGCATCAGTAAAAGAGCCATTGTCCAGGATTCTAACGGCACGGTGCGAGAAATCGTCAGCCGCGACCCCAACTCCATCGGTTTTATTTCACTCGGTTTAGTCAACGAGAAGGTAAAAGCTATTTCCCTGAACGGCGTCCGGCCGACGGAAGAAAACATCCTGAAAAAGCAGTACCGCCTGGTCAGACCCTTTCTTTTCCTGACCCGGGAAGAACCGACTGGCCTGGCCAAAGAATTTATTGATTTTGTTCTTTCTGACGAGATTCAGTCCCTGCTTCCCAAAGAAGGTTTAATAGCTGTAAAAAAGGTCGGCTGAGAGGGCGAGAGATTATGGTTAGCAAGAGTTCTAACAAACTGGAAAAGAGCGACAAACTCATCAGACTGAGTCTGTTGATGATTGCCCTTTCCGCCGTCTCCGTGCTGGCCATCATCACGATTTTTATTTTTGAACAGGGCCTGCCCATAATGTTCAAATACGGGCTGAAGCATTTTCTTCTGGGCCAGGACTGGTATCCATCGGAGAAAAGTTTTGGCCTGCTGCCGATGATCATCGGGTCGCTGATGGTGACCTTTGGAGCCCTGATTATCGGTGTCCCCCTGGGACTGGCCAGCGCCATTTTTCTGACCGAATTTTCCAGCCGCCGGGTAGCCAGGTTTCTCAAGCCGGTGATTGAACTTTTAGCCGGCATACCCTCGGTAGTTTACGGGTTCATCGGTTTGATGTTTTTGGTGCCCTTTATAAGGGAAAAATTTGGTGGACCAGGGCTTTCTGTCCTGGCGGCTTCGGTTATTCTGGGCATCATGATTTTACCGACGGTCATCAGCATTACCATAGATTCCATCAGAGCGGTACCTGATTCCTACCGCGAAGGCTCCATCGCTCTTGGTGCGACTAAGTGGCAAACCGTAAAAATGGTGGTCTTGCCGGCCGCCCGTTCAGGAATTATCGCCGGTATAATTTTGGGCATGGGCCGGGCCATCGGTGAAACCATGGCGGTGATCATGGTGGCGGGAAATGCTGCTGACATCCCCGGCTCGCTTCTGGCTCCGGTGCGCACTCTGACTTCTAACATCGCCCTGGAAATGGCTTATGCCAGCGGCCAGCACCGGGAAGCTCTTTTTGCTACCGGTGTCATCCTGTTTGTCATCATCATGATTCTTAACACCGTGGCTAACATGACTTCAGCCAGGCAGAGAAAGAGGGGGAGCGGACGGTGAGCAAGCTCAGGATAAACCCCCGAACCGAGCAGAAAATTATCTCCTACCTTCTTTATTTTCTCACTTCCATCGCCATAATTGTTCTGATTTTTATCCTGACGGTGATTTTGAAAAATGGCCTGCCCCAGTTGAGCTTGGAATTTTTAACCAGAAACCCGGCCGACATGGGCCGAGAAGGCGGCATCTTATCCACCATCCTGGCCACAGCTTTTCTGACTCTTATAGCTTTGCTGGTCGCCACCCCGCTTGGTGTTGGAACCGCTATTTACCTTACTGAATACACGCTGGAAAGCCGGGTAACCAAGATTATCAGGTTCGGGGCCGAGTGTCTGGCCGGTATCCCGTCTATTATTTTTGGCCTTTTTGGTTTCATCCTTTTTGTTAACAAGTTGAAATTCGGCTGGTCTATCCTGAGTGGCGGACTGACCCTGGCCTTCATGATTCTCCCGACCATCATCAGGACAAGCGAAGAAGCCGTCAAGAGCGTGCCGCCAGCCTACCGGCTGGTCAGCTTTTCCCTGGGCTCTACCCGCTGGCAGACGGTGACCAAGGTGGTCTTGCCCTCGGCCATTCCCGGGATTGTCACCGGCGTTATTCTGAGCATAGGCCGGAGCATTGGAGAGACGGCGGCCGTGATTTTTACCGCGGGCTCGGCTCTGCGGATGCCCACTTCAATTTTCTCTTCTTCCCGCACCATGGCCGTGCATTTTTACATCCTGGCCAAGGAAGGTGTTTCCATGCCCAAGGCTTATGGCACGGCTGCTGTTCTGGTCATTTCCATCCTGGTGGTGAACCTTTTGACCTATTACTTGATGGAAAAATACATCAAGAGGAAATCCTAAATTCAGGAAGAAGCGGCGATGAGAGAAGTAGCGATTCAGGTTGAGCATCTGAGCCATTATTACGGGCCGCACCGCAGCCTTAAAGACATAAATTTACAGGTCTACCGGAATGAGATCCTTGGTATCATCGGGCCGGCCAAGAGCGGAAAATCCACTTTCCTGAGCTGCTTAAACCGCCTGAACGACCTCATCCCGGGCAGTCGGGTAGAAGGGAAAATCCTGGTGGATGGTCAGGATATTTATGGACCGGGTGTGGATGTGGTGGCTCTGCGGAGAAAACTGGGCATAGTCTTCGCCACGCCCATTCCTCTGCCCATGAGCATATACGAGAATGTTGTTTACGGGGTGAGGCTTCTGGGAAGAAATAACCGCCGGGAGCTTGACCAGATAGTGGAGGAATCACTGGAAAAAGCCGGACTGTGGGGTGAGGTAAAAGACCGGCTTCAGACAAGCGCCCTGAAACTTTCCGGTGGGCAACAGCAGCGCTTGTGTATTGCCCGGGTCCTGGCTCTTAAACCGGATTATATCCTGCTGGACGAGCCAACCTCAGGCCTGGACCCGATTTCTACCATGAAAATAGAAGATTCTTTGCGGACGCTAAAAGCCAACTACACCATCATCCTGGTGACTAACAACACCAAACAGGCCGCCCGGGTGGCGGACCGGACGGCTTTCTTCCTGATGGGTGAGCTGGTAGAAATTGATGAAACGCCGGTTATTTTCACCAGACCAAGGGATAAAAGGACAGAAGATTACCTGGAAGGAAGGTTTGGCTGAAAAGCAACTATTTATTATTTTTTAACAAAAAAAAGTTTGAAAATTAACAGAGAAAAGGTAAAAAATAAACAGGGTTAGAAGAAGTGATGAGCACACCACCAGCCATAAACATTATTGAGATAAAAAACCTCAATTTTTATTACGGCAAATTTCAGGCTCTAAAAAACATAAACCTGGAGATAAAAGCGCGCCGGATTACGGCCCTCATAGGTCCTTCGGGCTGCGGCAAATCCACCTTTCTCCGAACTCTGAACCGGATGAACGACCTGATTGAAGGAGCCAGGGCTGAGGGGGAAGTCTGGTTTGACGGGAAAAACATCTTCAGCCCGGAGACCGACCTGCTCGAGCTGAGGCGCCGGGTGGGCATGGTTTTTCAGCGGCCGAACCCGTTTCCCTTAAGCATTGCTGATAACATAACCTATGGACTGAGGGTTCACGGCCAGACTGACCGGGCCTTTCTGGAAGAACGTCTGTACTGGAGCCTTAAAGCGGTTAACCTCTGGGATGAATTAAAAGACAGGCTGAACGAAAGTGCTCTCAACCTGACCGGTGAACAGCAGCAGAGGTTGTGCATTGCCCGTTTGCTAGCCCTACAGCCAGAAGTGGTGTTGATGGATGAACCCTGTTCTGCCTTGGACCCGGTAGCGACTGCTCGTATTGAGGATTTGATGCGGGAACTTCGGGAAAACTATACTATAATTATCGTCACCCATAACATGCAGCAGGCCGCTCGTGTTTCTGATTACACGGGTTATTTTTTGCTGGGAGAGCTGGTAGAATTTGGAGAAACCAACCAGATTTTTACCAGTCCCCGGGATAAAAGAACAGAAGATTACATAACCGGTCGCTTCGGTTAAGCCGGCTGAGCTGGTGGGGGAGCGGCCAAGGAGGCAAAAATGACCAGGTATTTTGATGACGAACTTCTGGAGCTTAACAAAAAAATTCTGCAGATGAGCGCTGAAGTGGAAGAATCCATCGGCGATTCTATCAAAGCCCTGAGAGAGTTGAATAAAGAAAAGGCTCAGGCCGTCATAGATTATGATGACACCATTGACCGGATGGACCTGGAAATAGAAGAAAAGTGCTTGAGCCTTATTGCTCTTTACCAGCCGGCGGCGGCTGACCTGCGTTTTATTGTCATGTGCATGAAGATTGCCACGGACCTGGAAAGAATCGCGGACCTGGCCGTGGACATTGCTCAGAGGGTACTGGAAATTGCTGACCAGCCGCTGCTCAAGCCGTTGATTGACATACCCAAGCTGGCTACCCTGGCTCAGAATATGGTCAGAGACGCCATAAATTCCTTTGTTAACAAAGATACGGAACTGGCCAAGTCGGTTATTTTGCGAGATAACGAAGCAGATGAGCTCAGAAATTTAGTCCAGAGCGAGCTCATAAATGATTACCTGAGCAAAGACTCTACCACGGCCCCGCGGGCGGTGGCTCTGCTGCTGGTGGCCAGGCATCTGGAAAGGATTTGCGACCATGCTACCAACATTGCGGAAGATGTTATTTACATGGTCAAGGCTTTGCAGGTAAGGCACCATCCGGAAAGTTTGAAATAAGCAGGTTTTTGTCCAGCGAGAAAATGTTTCAGGTGGTAATTATACCCAAGCCCAGCACCGGCGGAAAGATTCATTTCAGTGAGTGACTTTCCTGGTCTAGAATCAGGCCTTCCCCAATCAGATAACCGGGCTAATTTATCTGTCTGGAGGTTATTTAGATTAGAGGGTGGCGCCTGAATTGTTAATTTGTCGGGTGTGTGTTATCCTGAAAATGGATTAATACTTTAGGCGCTTCAAAAGGTGTTAAAAAATGTGGCTTAGGCGCTGGCTTTCCAGTCTCCTGGCCTGGGGAGGGCTGTTTTTGCTGCTTTTACCGGGCAGTGCCCAGGAGAAGAAAGAAGTTAAACCGCCCAAAGTTGCCTATAACGTCACGGTCAACGCCGTAACTCTGTCTGTGACCGTTCAGGACCGGAAGGGGAGGTACATAAACAACCTGGAAAAGACTGATTTTGTGGTTTATGAAAATAACGAACGTAAGGAAATCACGTATTTCCAGCATGATGAACGGGCGCCGATAAGCTTTACCGTGCTGCTGGATGTCAGCGGCAGCATGGCTCTGGAAAATAAATTTGAAGAAATCCGGCAGGCTCTGCGTCTGCTGGCCCGAGAAATCCTCAGCCCGCAGGATGAACTGGCCCTGCTGGTTTTTGCTGACGGCGAAGTGGAAGTGGCGGCCAGGCATTCCCTGGACCGAAAGGGGTTCTTGGAGGCTCTGGAAAAGGAGAAGGCTTACGGCAAGACGGCTCTGAACGATGCGGTGGCCGCCTCGCCTCAGTATGCCATCCGGGCTAAGAACGAAAAAAGAGCTCTGATTTTAATAACCGACGGCATTGAAAACGACAGCGTGACCACGCCGGAGCAGGCCCTGGAAATAGCCCGTCGGGTGGAAATACCGATTTATGTTATCGGATACAAAATACCCAAAGCCGAAGAAATACTCGCCCGGCATAAGAGAAAATCCGGCCTCACTCTCCAGAGCATCGTGTATACCCTTAATCTTTTTGCCGAAGCCACCGGCGGAAAAGCTTTTTTCCTCGACAATACCGAAGAACTCCTTTCCGCTTTTTATGAAATAAAGAAAGAGCAGAGCCATCAGTATCTGATAGGCTATACTTCATACCGGGAAGATGAACGCTACCGGAAGATAAGGGTAGAGACCAGACAAGGGAATTATAGAATCCGCACCCGCCAGGGATATTGAAAGTTCAGGGGGAATATACTTAACGATTATTCAGCCAGATAGGAATTAAGCAAAAAACTTTTGTAAACGGCTTTAAAATGAGCTAAAATAAAACCAATTAAAGGGTAATGAATTTTTAAAATTGAAATCAGGAGGACAAAATGAAGAAAGGTCTTTTTGTGTTAGCGGGCATCCTGGTGCTGGCCGGTTTTCTCACTCTGAACTGGGGCTGTGCTACTAAAAAGTACGTCAGCAGTGAAATTGCCACGGTGGACAAAAAAGTTTCCAGCATTTCCACTGAAGTAGAAGAAGCCCAGAAAAGGATTAAAGAGCATGATGAGAAGCTGGCCACCATCGGAGAACTGATCAAGCAGCATGATTCTCAATTCAAACAGGTGGATGGAAAGATTGAAGAGGTTAAGACTCTCATTCGTGGCAACCTGGTGATGAAGGCCACCTTAACCAGCAATGAAGCCAAGTTTGCCTTTAACAGCGCTGAACTAACTCCCCAGGCTAAAGCGGCCATTGACAATTTTGTGCAGAAGTTGATTCAGGAGAATAAGGGTGTTTACATTGAAATTCAGGGACATACAGACAACGTTGGACCAGAGGAAGTCAACCTGGCCCTGGGTCAGAAGAGGGCCGAAGCAGTGATGATGTATCTTTATAAGACCTATCACATTCCGCTGCACCGTATGGCGGCTGTAAGCCTTGGTAGTTCAAGCCCTATTGCCGATAATAAAACCAAAGAAGGCAGAGCTCAGAATAGAAGAGTAGAAATTCTGGTCTACGAATAAAAATCATTCTGCTGACGCGTGCAGAGGTTTTGTTTAGAGCCAAGAGTTGAAGTTTAATTTTGCTCTGAAGAAAGTTTTTTTCACCAGAAGAGCTAAAAAGAAAGGGGAAAGAACGAAACTTTCCCCTTTCTTATTTTTTTCCCGTTTTATTTCCAGCGGAAGGGGTTTTTGCGCCTGAAATCCGGTACCAGATGTTCATCATCTTCAAAGGGTTCAGGTTGCAGGAAAAGGTGTTCAAAGCCAAGCTCCAGAGCCCGGTTCATTACCTGGCGGTATTCCTCAGCTGTAATTTCTCTCCTCAGTTCAGCCGGCGCTTTAAAGCAGGGGTGGTACTGGCTCATCAGGCTTAAACCCACGGAAGTGGAAAGGTTAGTGGCTATCCATTCCAGAACTTTGATGGAATCCGCCGTGTGCCCTGGCAGGACCAGGTGTCTGATGATAAGGCCGCTTCGGGCAATTTCCTGTTCGTCCAGAATCAGGTCGGGCTGCTGGCAGTACATTTCCTGAAGGGCCAGGCGGGCCTGTTCAAAATAATCAGGCGCACCGGAATATTTTTTAGAAAGCTCAGAAGAAACATACTTCAGGTCAGGCAAATAGATGTCCACAATACCCCTGAGGTGTTCAATCACTTCCAGCGATTCATAGCCGTTGGAATTCCAGACCAGCGGTATGGATAAACCCTGGCTGTAAGCGATTCTTAAAGCCCGCAGAATGGGTAGGACCACATGGGTGGGTGAAACAAGGTTGATGTTGAGAGCACCCTGGGCCTGGAGCCAGAGCATAAGTTGGGCCAGTTGTTCATCGGTCTTGAGGTCGCCTTCATTCAGCCAGCTCAACTGGTAGTTCTGACAGAAAAGACATTTCAGGTTGCAGCCGGTAAAGAAAATGGTGCCCGAACCACGGCTGCCGGCCGCCGTTCCCCGGCCGCTTAAAGCGGGCTCTTCTCCGTAATGCAGCAGTCCCACTGACACCCGGGCCAGGTTTCCTGTCTGACAGATACCAACCTGGCCTGAGGTTCGGTCCACATGGCAATTCCTGGGACAAAGAGTGCAACAGGATTCCAGCGGTGAAAGTCTGGCCAGAGCCTTATCTATGGCTTCCAGCTTGCGGTTTTTCAGAAATTCTTTTTCCATGGTCTTGGCTAAGATACTTAACTCGTCAAAATTATAGCAGAAACGGGTGAACTGTCATCGTTAAAACCGCCGGACCTGAGTTTTTAACAATAAGGCCAGTAAAAGGCTTGTCAGCTTTAGCTAAAATAAGTATAGTAAAGAGTCTGGAACCAATGATAATTATCCAGATTTAAGATAGGTAAGGGTAGGTTTAATTTTAATGAAGTTTATCCTCAAGCTGTTTGAAATTGCCATTCACCTGGACAGATACATCGGTGATGTTATCAAGCAGTTCGGGTTATGGACCTATCTGCTGCTTTTTTTTGTCATCTTCGCTGAAACCGGATTTGTGGTTACGCCCTTCTTTCCTGGTGATTCACTGCTTTTTGCCGTAGGCGCGGTGGCCGCCCTGGGCCAGCTTCATATCGTGGGATTGTTTTTTCTCTTCTGGGGTGCTGCTTTCCTCGGCAACATCACCAATTACTGGATTGGTTACCGGGTGGGGCCCGGGATTTTTAAGAAAGAAAATTCCCGGTTTCTTAACAAAAATTATCTGGACAAGACACACCGTTTTTATGAAAAACATGGCGGAAAAACTATTATCATCGCCCGTTTCCTGCCCTTTATCCGGACTTTTGCCCCCTTTGTGGCTGGCATTGGTCGCATGACCTACTGGAAGTTTTTGCTTTTTTCTGCTGTTGGCAGTTTACTCTGGGTGGCCCTTTTTCTCTTTGGAGGCTACTTTTTCGGTAATCTTCCGGTGGTGAAAAATAATTTTTCTCTCGTTATCCTGGCTATTATTGTTATTTCAGTGGTGCCTGCGGTTGTTGGATATCTTAAGGAGAGGAAAGCTCGCCGTTTAGTAGATGCTGCAGCTCAGAAAAAAGCTGGCTTTTGAGCAAATGATGGTTGGTGCGGTCAATGTGCAGAGGTGTGATTGATACCCAGCCTTTATCCACCACTTTAACGTCTGAATTAGCCGGGCCCACAGCTCGTGGATGTCCGACACCAATCCAGAAGTAAGTTTTTCCCCGTGGGTCTTTTTTCTTGATGAGTTCCGGGCTGTAGCGCTTTTCTCCGAGTTTAGTGATTTTGAGGCCACGCACCGGAAAGGGCGGAATGTTGATGTTGAGGTAAGTTCCTGGCGGCAGTTTTTTCCGCCGCACAACTTCCACGATGGTTCTGACCAGAGAGGCAGCCTGAGCAAAATCATACTTGAGACCATTGGCGGTTTTCCGGCCTATCAGGGAAACAGCTAGGGAAGGAATACCCATAAAGGTGCCCTGTAGAGCTGCCGCCACTGTTCCGGAATAAGCCACATCCTGGCAGCCAAGATTGGGCCCCAGGTTCAGGCCGGAAATAAGCAGGTCTGGTTTTTGGCGCAGAATGTGCCGCAGCGCTATGTAAACACAATCAGCCGGCGTGCCGTCCACGGCGTAGACCTGCCGGGAGATTTTTTCTGCTCTTAATGGTCTTCTCAGGGTTAAGGCCATGGAGATGGAGCTTCTTTCCCGGTCCGGTGCTACCACATAAACCTGGCCAATCTTTTTTAGCTCTTCAGCCAGAATGGTAATTCCTGGAGAATTATAGCCGTCATCGTTGGTCAGGAGAAACAAAGGTTTTCGGGGCTGCTTTTTTATGGTCATTTGAGCAATCTTTTTTTCAGCTTTTAAGTTAGATTTTCTCTTTATTATAGAGAAAATGCCGGCAAATATCCATCAGGCAGACGGTTAATCCAGCTTTTCTGGCATAGCTGAGGAGAAGGTTTGATTAAAAGGGGTAAAGAAAGCGGTAAACGATAAGGAGAAAAGGGACCCTTTTAATTTTTTGCTTGTTTTGATCCGGCGGGTTAGGTAAAATGTAAACAAAAAAAAGGAGGGCCAAAATGAACGTCGGTCTGGCTGATGCCATCATTCGTTTGATTGTGGGCTGGGTTTTTATCCATTTAACTCCGGTGCTCAAAGTGAAGACCGGAAAAGTCCTGCGCTGGATTCTGGTTATAATTGGGGTAATTCTGATTTTTACGGCTGTCACCCGTTATTGTGGCTTTTACACCATTCTTAAAATCAAAACCCTGTAGCTGATTGAACAGGAAAAGAGAAAAAATTTTTCCGGTCTGACCCGAAGAGGGAAGAAGGGAAAGTATAAACTTTTCGGCGGGTTGTCGCTTACCTGCAAAAAAGAATCGCTTTTACATCTGGGAAAAAATAGGCCGCATGGTGTTGTCAGCTAATCCAGTTTTTTAAGAGGGGAGAGTCTTACCAGGATAAATAAAAAAAATCGGGACGAGCGGATTTGAACCGCTGACCCCATGCACCCCAAGCATGTGCGCTACCAGGCTGCGCCACGTCCCGATTTAGAGACAATAAATTTAGCCTTTTTTTGACTTTTTTTCAAGCGTCTGTAGAATTTCCCGTAATTCTTCTTTGACCTGTCCGAGAGCAGAATGCAGTTTTTCTGGCGAAATCTTATCAGTTTTAAAACCAAACTCTTCTTCTATTTTCCTCTTTATGCCGGCGTTGGTTAAGGTCTTCTCTTCCAGAAGTTCTTTTATGCGGAGAATGATCAGGACATCTTTTTGCCGGTAAATTGGCTGGCCCGAAGCGGTTTGGCCGGCGAAAAACAGAGGAAATTCAGCTTCCCAGACCTTCAGGGTTTCGGGCGTAATTTTAAGCAAACGGCAGACCTCTTCAGCCGTAAAAACCAGCTTTTTGTTGATGACAGTTCTCAGGTCTGCGTTTTTTTTAATCTCAGTCATAAGCGAACTTCAGCCAAACATTAACATTTAACCTGGTTATCGTCAAGAATTCTTAAAAGGTTCATAATGGCACATTTATTCTAACCCTGGCGGCCAGGACTTATCTGCCCGCTGAACTACAGCGGTCGTTTTTTCTTCAGGTCGTATCTTTCCCCGTCCAGCAGCACATGCATGGTCATACCCCTGATGGAAAGGGCCCGGTCGTTTCGGACATTGACCTCCGCTTTGCTGGGGTCATAGATGATGACGTTTTTCTCGCCGAGGACCACAAAAGTCTGGTCTGGGTTGACGATGATGGCTGTGGATTCATCTATTCCCACCCCCACCAGTTCCCGGTGACCAGCTATCACGCTGATGAGGCGGTTATGCCTTTTCCGGGTGGCAAAATGCTGGTCAATAATAGCTGTCTTGATGAAGCCCAGACCACGGCTGAGAATTACGTTTCCGGATTCAATGGTTTCAAACTCATGGCCTTCTTCCGGTTTCCTTACTTCATCGCCGGTAATCATCAGCTCGCTCATGACCGCGGCTCCGGCGCTGGTGCCACCGATGACTGCTCCCTGTTCGTAAAGCTGTTTAATCATCTGATGGATGGGGGTGTCCAGGATGGCTTCGGTAATCCTGGTTTGAACTCCTCCGGAGAAAAAGATACCACCGCTGTCAGCCAGCAACCTGGCGTTGGGATATTTTTCTGCTTCAGCCCGGGTGAAGTTGTAATAGACCACGTCTTGGGCGCCCAGGTTTTTAAACTCTTCCACCAAGTTCCTTCCTGTCTCCTCCGGGGTGGCACTGGCCATGGGCAGGACGACAATACGTCCGCTGTTCACCCGGCTGGCCATGTCTACAAACCTTTTCATCATGGATTCCGGCCGGTCGCCGCCGCCTATGATAAATAAATAGCCCTTTGGGGCTGCTTGAGCTTGAAAGGCAGAAGCGCTAAAAGCAACCAAGATGAACAAAAGAACGGAAAAGACCTTAATGTTTTTAGCGGGGCTGCGGTGTAGTTTCATTACCTAACTCCTTTCAGGTTTTAGCCACAGTGTCGAACTTTAGCTGGCCATAATTTTGACCAGCGAAACCTGATAACATAATATATCAAAAAATTGCTCTCTGGTTTATTTATTTTTTGCTCCGGCGGTTTAGCTTTAAAGGCGAGGTAAAAGCCACAGTTAGGCAGAAAAAAAGAGAGAATTGATTTTGCGGCCTCAGGAGCTGGTAATTTTTTTGTGGAAACTTAAAAAAAACAAGTTAATCCTGCCCGAAAGAATTGACCGCTTGAAACTTTCAATCACCTGGCCTTATTTTCCCATCTGGTATTTCCCGCCAGGAGTTTGAGGCCCTTTCGGGCTGAACTGTGTCAAAAACTATTGTGCCTGTAAAAATCTGAAATTAAATAATATAATAAAAATGACTTTAGACTTGTAGTGTGCCCATGAAAAAAGAGCAAAAGAAAGAGCCGTCCCATGTGCCCCTGGCTGAACGCCTGCGGCCGCAGAGTTTTGACCGTTTTTATGGCCAGGAACACCTGCTCGGCCCGGGCAAGATTCTCAGCCAGTTGATTGAATCCGGGCATCTGGTGTCCATCATCTTCTGGGGACCGCCAGGCTCCGGAAAAACGACACTGGGCATGATGCTGGCCCGGCATTTTGACCTGCCCTGGATGTTTTTTAGCGCGGTTCTTTCCAGCATCAAAGAAATTAAAGAAGTTATGGCTCAGGCTGAGCAGCAAAAAAAGCTCTACGGCAAGCCACTGGTTATCTTTATAGACGAGATACACCGCTTCAACAAAGCCCAGCAAGCAGCTTTTCTGCCCTACGTGGAAAAAGGAGATATAATTCTTTTTGGCTCCACCACGGAAAACCCTTCTTTTGAAGTCATTGCTCCGCTGCTTTCCAGAACCAAAGTCCTGGTCCTCAAGCCGCTGGATGAACAGGCTCTAAGAAAAATAATCCAGGATGCTCTGACCGATGAAGTTAACGGCCTGGGGAAATTACATCTGACTATTAGTGCGGAAGCCGAGAAATTGCTCTTAGACCAATCCAACGGTGATGCCCGCCGCATCCTTAACGCCTTAGAAATTGCCGCCAGTTTAGCCCAGGGCCCGGAGATAACGGCCGCGGAAGTGGAAGAAGCCCTGCAAAAAAGGATTCTACTCTACGATAAAAGCGGGGAAGAACACTTCAACCTTATTTCTGCCCTGCACAAAAGCCTGAGAAACTCAGATGTGGATGCCTCCCTCTACTGGCTGGCCCGAATGCTCTATGCCGGAGAAGACCCGCTTTACATCGCTCGCCGGCTGGTCAGGTTTGCGGCTGAAGACATCGGGCTGGCTGACCCGCAGGCTCTGGCCATCGCCCTTCAGGCCAAAGAAGCCTTTGATTTTCTCGGCTCGCCGGAAGGGGAACTGGCTCTGGCCGAAGCCGTGATTTATCTGGCTTCCGCTCCCAAGAGCAACCGGGTTTATGTGGCCTTCAACCAGGCCATGAAAGATGTGGAAGAGAGCCCTTACGAGCCGGTACCTCTTCATATCCGAAACCCGGTCACGCCCTTGATGAAGGAAATTGGCTACGGCCAGGAATATCAGTATGCGCACGACCATCCGTTATCAACCACTGATATGGAGACATTTCCGGAGAGATTAAAAGGCCGAAAATATTACCAGCCGGGCAACCTGGGCCTGGAGAAAGAAATCAAAAAAAGGATAGAATGGTGGGAAGCCTTGAAGGAAAAAATCCGGCGGGAAAAGAACTCTCAGTAGTATTTTTGTTCTGGCTTCAGGAATAATCTGGAACTGACAGAAATTAAAGACCAGGCCGGGGGCGGTCAGGAATCTTCTTCTCCTCTTCCTCTTTCTTCCTCGTTTAAGGCTCCTGCTTTTTCCGGCCGGCCTTTTTTCTTTTCTTCTCTCTCTTTAAACAGGTAATAAATTTCCCAGCTCAGCTCATCAGCCAGGCAACCCAGACAGGACCGCGGCGTGGTGGCAATTTCGCCATCTTCAATTTTTTGCTTTAAAATTTTTTTCACCAGCTTTCTTATCTGGTAAAGAAGAATATAATTGACCATAACAAAAAAATGATAACAGTATTAGGGTGCTTAGTAAAGTTTAAACCATGAAGCCAAGGCGGGCTGATGATTGCACAATTAGGGCGCTTAAACTAAAATCTCTAAATAACTGGTTATTAAATGTCGACCAAAAACAGACTGATTAGTTTTTTACTTTTTCCGCTTGTTTTTCTGAGCTGCCAGACTTTTCTCGCCTCTTATGAAAAAGTAAAAGATGACCGCTGGAGCGAATTGTTGGACCAACTGCTGACCCACGGTTATAGATTTGTGGCCCTGGCTGAATGGCTGTCACCGGCCGGGGAAGGGAAAATTTTTGCCCAGGAAACAATTCTGGATGGCGGGAATCAAGCAGCCAGCCTCAGCCAGAAGCAAGGAGTTGATAAAGAAAATTTTACCACCGGGAGAGCACAGCCCCAGACCAAAGCAGAAGAGTTTTTTGAACTTTCTCTGACGCCGGTTTGGGAAATGCCGGTAGAAGGTCGGATTACTTCTCTGGGAAACCTGAGGGAGACCATCTTCTGGGCTACGGAAGATAATAAGTTTTTCATCTGTCAGCTTCACGAGGCTAAGACCTTAAAGCAAATTACCCTGGAAAAGCGCCTTTCTTTTCCCCCTTTTACTGACGGCCGTTTTATCTGGGTACCGGAAGAAAACCTAATCCTGGGGTTGGACAGGTCAGGTCAGCTGGCAGTTAGAATGACCCCTGACCATCCTGTGGTGGCCAGGCCTGCCTCAGATGGCCAGTATTTGTTCCTGCCTACCGAGCAAGCCTTAGAGGCCTTTTCCCTGGAAAATGGTCAATTGTTCTGGAGGAGCCAGCTGCCGGTGCCACCGGCTGGTGAAATATTTTTTTCGGCGGAAGAGGTGTTTGTCCCTTTGGGAGCTGGCAGATTAATAGCCATTGACAAAAAAACGGGTAAAACACTTTATGAGTATGATTTCCGAGAACCCCTTTCCACAGCTTTTTGTCTGGATAGAAGGAACATATTTATCGGAACCGATACCGGAAAAATTATTAGCTTTGCGGCCGGGGAAAAAAGAATTCGCTGGCAGGTAAAAACGGGCAGTCAGCGGATAGAATATTTTCTTTTGCCGGGGAAAGAGCTTTATGCCTTTACTTCTGGTGGCTTGATGCTCAAGCTGAACAGTAAGAACGGCCATCTTCTTAAATGGCAGACCATTCCTGGCCGTATTTTTTCTAAACCACAAATTTTCCAGGAAGCCTTGATGGTAGCTTGTTCTGACCGCCTGCTGATTGGTTTTGAGGTAAAAAGCAGCCAGAAAACCTCAGTGACTTTGTTGCCCTTTGACATTGCTTCAGGTCCGTGTGTCTGGGAAGATATCCTGGTGGTATCCAGTTACAGCTCCCAGGATGAGAGAAGTTTAGTACACGCTTTCCGTCGGGAACCTCAGGTGAGGTTAATTACTTCGGTTAAATCTCCCCAGGCTGTTGGTCAGCGGATAGTGCTGACAGTGCAAACGGCGGGCTTCAACCAGCCCAAGTATGAATTTTTTGTTAAAAATCCGGGGGGTGAAGAAAGGTTAGTTCGTCGGGCTTCCAGAATCAACACCTGGACCTGGTTTCCAATGAAGCCCGGTAAATATGAGCTTTCCGTACTGGTTTTTGACCGAAAGAATAACAAAAAGATTTCTCTTGAGTATAATATAGTTTCAAAGTCTGAGAAAAAAGAAGAAAAGGAGAAAACGGATGAACAGAGAAGAAGCCCTGGAATTGGTTAAACAACATCTTCATAACAAAAATCTGGTTAAACACTGCCTGGCGGTGGAAGCCTGCATGAAGGCCCTGGCCAGAAGGCTGGGGGGAAATGAAGAAACCTGGGGGCTGGCCGGTTTACTTCACGACCTGGATTATGAACTTACGGAAAAAAGCCCCGAACTTCATACCACCGAAACAGTCAAAATGCTGGAAAAATACAACCTGCCAGCGGAAGTTATCCAGGCTATTCAGGCTCATGCTGGCCGGGTACCCTGTCAGAATGCCATGGACTGGTCCATTTATGCTGCCGACCCGACCACCGGGCTAATAATTGCCGCTACCCTGATGCATCCTGAGAAAAAACTTAAAGCCGTGGATTTGGAGTTTTTAAAGCGACGCTACAAAGAAAAACATTTCGCTCGGGGGGCCAGGCGGGAAGAGATTGAAAAATGCAGCCACCTGGGTTTGAGCCTGGATGAATTTTTGAGCCTTTGCCTGGAAGCAATGCAGGGCATAGACCAGGACCTGGGGCTTTAAATATTTTTTGCCTTGATATTTCCGCTAAAAAATCAAATAGACTTAAATTCAGTTTTTAAAAATACAAGCTTGAGTTTTTTTGGGCAGTGATTATGAGGCCAAAAAGACTGGGAAGGAATTTTTTTAGCCAGCCGACTTTAAAAGTGGCCCGGGAGCTTCTGGGAAAATATCTGGTTAGAAAAATAGACTCCAGAAAGCTGGTGGGGAAAATAATAGAGACCGAGGCTTACATAGGACCGAAGGATAAAGCTTCTCATGCCTATGGAGGTAAGGTTACTCCTCGAAACAAAGCAGCATATTTAGTTGGGGGCCATATTTATATCTACCTGATTTATGGTAGGTACTGGCAGTTAAATGTGACCACCAGCGAGGAGGGCAAGCCTGAATGTGTTTTGATCAGAGCTTTGGAGGTGGCTGAAGAAGACAAAAACGTAGCCTCGGGGCCAGGCAAGCTGTGTCGTTATTTGAAACTGGACAAATCCTTCTATGGAGAAGATTTGACCAGGTCTAAAAGAATCTGGGTGGAAGATAGAGGTGAAAAAATAAGCTCATCGGATATAAAAAGAACTCCCCGAGTAGGAATTGATTATGCCGGGCCATACTGGGCAAATAAAAAGTGGCGTTTTATACTGGCGGCGAAAAAAGGATTAAAAGTAAGAAATAAAAAGTGAGAAATAAAAATAAAGAGAAAAAATAAAAATTAAATTTTTCGGCTCATCCGGCTATGTGGTGGATAAAAATTAGAGATTACTGCTTCCTTAAACCCAAGTTGAATCTTGGCTAACTCATTGATAATGAAGCCAATGGAGGAAATATCAACCAAATACAGAACATTCCTCTTCGACTATCTTTTAAAACCCTTATCGCTGAGTTTTCTATTCGCTCATTGAAAATTATGATTTCCCGAGGTTACCCATTTAAAAGTCGGAAGGACCAATTTTTATAACTGTCTCAATAAGGTTCAAGCATTTCTAAAAAAACTCTTTAAGGAAGAAAAAAAAGCGGCAGCTTAGCCACATTAAAAGTATAGGCCTTTTGCCTTTAAGGCCCTGCTCGTGGAAGTGGCCTGGAGCAATCAAGGAACAAAAAAAATATTCAAGGCTAAGGACCTTATATGAATAAATATTCATATAAAAAGTCCCGGGATGCCTGAGGTTAAGCGGCTCAAACCAAAATGTCTTTGTCCCAGCCGATTTTCCTGAGTTCAATGTTTTCCAGTTTGCTGTGGCCCAGCTTGTAAACAGTATCGGCGGCTTCAAGGCAGATGGGCGGGGGAGAGATGGGCCAGGGTTCACCCCGTAGCTCGTCTCTCTTGGCCTGTAGAATCTTCAGACCGATAGCATCCAGGGCCACCGGGTCCGTACCCACCAGCAAACCTTTGTAGGGCCAGCGGTAGCGCGGGTCAAATTGGGGGCCCTTATCGCAGACCGGGCGCAGGGCATCTACGATTATCAGCCTGGTCTTGCCCTTGACCTGCGGTAGATGCCAGATTTCGCCGAGTTTAGCGCTGTCTTCATAATGGTAATTTCGGGGGGCACCGGAGTAGAGGATGTAATTTTTAATCACTGTACCGATGCCGGTTAACCAGTGAGCTTTTAAGCCGGGAAGTGAGACGAGTGCTGTTATCGGCGCCAGGTCAACATTTTTGCCCTGGGCATTACGGATGTTGGTTTCTGGAATTCCTATAGCCATTAATGATTCTTTGACAACATCTACCAGTTCCTGATGAGTTGGGTTCATCATGGGCGTGGGGACCAAACCAACCACGTCTTTGGGACTGAATAAAGACAGCCAGGCCAGTTTGACGTCCTTTTTTCCAGTTAATTCCAGCAGGGAGCGCTCGACCATGGCGGCCAGGACTTGTTTATTAACCTTGAGCTCGTCATCCAGCACATTCTGGTCGCGCACCAGTATCACCAGACTTTTGCTGACTGTATTCCTTTGCGTTTCGGCGATTGATTTTTGCACCCAGCCTGGTTTAATTAGAGTCAGCCCCAGCGTGCTGCTGACTGTTCCCCTGATAAAATCCCGGCGAGTTATGGCTTTTCTTTCTTTAACCATTTTCCCCTCCATTTTCTTTCTTTCTATATTTTTATCTGAAATTAAAATTAGTTCAAGCTGTTTAGGCTTTTTCGTGAAAAGTGTGGTAATTTATTAGGCCTGTATGGACTGTATTTCTTTAAAAATCAATAAAATATATAAAATTAAACAAATTATAAATCAATTTTAAAAATTAAGGACAATCTAATTCCACTCTAACCTTTAAAATGAACTATGGTAAGGTATTATAAAGCCCCACTTTCCCCCTGAACCAGAGCTCCTTTTGTCGAAAATAAGTCTGGATGTTCATGACCAGAAATTGCTGAAATCACCACAATTTTTAAGGATGAGCCGCTGTTTTTTAGAATATTAGCCGGGAGAAAAGCTCTTTCACGGAAATCTCGTCAGTAGCTTCAAAAACCAGAGCCAGGTAGTTTCCGGCTAGCTTCCAGCCAGCCCAGCCCTCTTCCAGCTGAAAAGTTTTTTCTTTGGCAGTAGCCTGTGGTTTTCCTGTGGTTCCCGACTTTTCTGGCAGGAAAGCGTGGATAAAATCAGTTAAAGCCTGGCTGGCCATTTTGAGCTCCGGGTATTTGATAATTATCATTCTGGCCGCTTTTTTATCCTCGTTTTTGGTTTTTGTCCATTCGGTGTAGATGGCCTCGCAGTCTAACCCGAGGTGTAGGATGTTTTCATGACTCAGGTAGTAAAGTGAATTCAAAATCAGGTGAGAATGGAAATAAGAGGTTCTATCCTTTTTTACTTGCCAGCTGGAGGTTGGCTGAGGCCTTAAGACATTAAGTAAGGCCGGTATAGTCGGTGGCGAGCTCTGAGCAGCGATGACTTTTCCTATTTTGAGGATTATTTCTTTTGACTCGGCTGTTTCCCTGGGGGCCAGGAGGCGGAGGTAGAGATTATCAACGCGGGCCCGGAGCAGGCCTTCACCATACAGAGCTGTGTAAGAAGGGCTGATGGGGTTTTCTGCTGAAAATGAAATTTTCTCATTCAGCCTGACGGGTTCGCCAGTCCAGTCGAGGGAAAGAAGCCCAAAAGCTTCGTCCGGATGCTGCATCTCGTAAACTTCAACTATGATTTCCTCTTCACTTTCTTTTTGGCCCTGGTAATGCCAGACCAGCAGCTGGTTGAACTTGTAAGCCAGGTAGAGTTCACCACCTCCGTCCATATAATCAAAAATTGTTTCTCTGGTAATTTTCTGGGGTGGGCCGCTCAGTTTCCAGCCATCTATAGTTTCTGGCAGATGAAGGTTATCAGCTTTAAGCATGTTTTTTTCTCCTTGGGAGCAGGCAGGCGATGAAAATAAAAATAGAAAAGAAATCAGGATAATTGCTGGAAGAGAGTTAAAAGAGGGTTTAAAGCTCATTTTGCCGGTTCTCTTGTGAATAAATTTCAGTTCAATTTAATTTTAAATCCTGGTCAATTTTTAGTCCAATAAATATTTTTGAACCAGATAGAAAGGCCGAGAAGCCAGATTGCACTCGCTTAATTTGACATCTGGCCCTTTTTTATTTTATTAAAATTAGAGCATGAGAGATTGCGATCAAGGGGGCAACTTAATTAATTTTTCTGTTTTATATTAATTCAGCGAAAGGAGGTACATCATGTCTGAAAGATTTAAAAGCGCACAGGGTCTGATTATTTTCTTCTGTTTCATCATGATGCTTAGCCTGGCTCTACCTGGCCAGACGGCGGCAAACAAGGGTGGTTATGCCCTTCTGGATAATTTGACCCAGATTTTTCAGGAAGCAAGCCAAGCTGGAAAGTTCGACCTGGAGAAGATTAATCCATTACTCAAAAACTTGATGACCGAGGCTCGCCAGCTCCATGAACAAAAGCAAATTGACAGGCCATTTTTCTTCCGTTACCAGAGGCTTCTGGGGATGATAAAAATGACATCTGCGCCTGATCCTGACGGCATCCTGGTGCCAATCATAGAGCACGAAAAGGCGAGCTTTATTAAAGAAGTTCTGGGTGAGGAGGTAAAAACCGGCGGCCCAGAGACTATGCGTTTGCTGGCTCAGGCCATCCGCGACGAGATAATCAACCTCCGAATCTATCTTGATAACCGGGAGAAAAAAGAGAAATTGATAAAAGAATGGAATGAAAAGATGTCCTGGGTTGAGGACAAGAAATAACCTGGCCCAACTTAAGCATCTCAGAGAAAACGTTCTGAATATTGCGGGGTAGATTTTATAAAATGTCATTTCGCAGAAATATCAATTGACAGTTACCTTGTTTAATGAAACGATAAAAATAGAGAACGTCTGAATGTGTAATTTCTTCACTTGAGATAGGGGCTTGACCCGGGGAATAAATAAAGGTATAAAAATATCTCGTTGATTTTAGCTCTTTGAATTTTAATCACACTCCGAGCCGGTGAGCCTGAAGCCCCTAGGTATGGACGCCGGCCGATAGGGTATGGCTGGAAACGGCCACTGCCTCCCGCTCAGGAAAGGAGTAAACGATGAGTATTCAGGGCATGCTTTTCTGGTGGAAGGCATGCCCTTTTTTTTGGTATCAAGAGCGTTTCAGGAAAGGGTATGGCTAAAAGCAAAATAGCCACGGAAACGAGGAAGCTATTTAAACCGGGTAAAGTTGAATTTGAGGTGCATATGTTTTTAATAAAGCGCCTGAAGCATGTCCTGAGCCTGACTGCTACATATTCAAGGCCAGAGATTTTAATTAATAGCCTAAAAAATGGAATTGGCCTGAGAATTTTTAATAAAAATTTAAGACGGGAAAAAATAGCGTAGATAACCAAGAAAATTCTTAGAGGGAAAAATAACAATTTTGCCGGAAGAAGAGGTGGAATAAAGGGATTCCTTAAAAATGACAGAAGAAAGAAAAAAGCCAGTAAAGATAACTGAAGTGCCAAGTAGGAAGAAAAAAATATTCTACGTTTTTCTGCTGGTGCTGATACTCATACTCGTCTGGATAATGGGCAACCGAATTAATCAGGGCAATAAACCTGAAAGTGAAGGCAGCCCGGAAAAAGCCACATCCAATAATACACCCGGCAGCGAGCTGATTGTAGCTACTACCACCAGCCTGGAAGACAGCGGCCTGCTGGAGGCGTTAGTGCCGGTCTTTGAAAAAGAATCTGGACTCAAAGTTAAAGTTATTGCCGTGGGCACGGGCGAAGCCCTGGAAATGGGCCGACGCCAGGTAGCTGACCTGCTCCTGGTTCATGCTCCTGACCTGGAAGCTAAATTCATGGAAGAAGGCTACGGTCAGAGGCGTGAAGAATTCATGGCCAGTGAAATGGCGGTGGCTGGTCCGCCGGCAGATAAGGCCGGTATCAGAGGGAAACCTTTGGTTGAGGCTTTTAAAAGAATTGCTTCCGCCAGACATCCTTTCGTCAGCCGGGCTGATAAATCGGGCACTCATCATCTGGAGTTAAAAATCTGGGAAGCTGCTGGAATTAGTCCTTCAGGTGATTGGTACTTGCAAACCGGTCAAGGAATGGCCGAGAGCTTGCGCGTTGCTTCTGAGAAACAAGCTTACCTCCTGACCGATTACCCGACTTTTCAGAAGCTGGCGGCCGGGCTGAATTTAGAGATTCTAACCCGGGATGACCAGCATAAAAATATCTATTCGGCCGTGGCCGTCCGCAACCTAACGGGCAAGATTAACACGGCCGGGGCTGAAGCCCTGATTGATTTTCTTGTATCCGAGAAAGCGCAGAGGATGATTTCTGAGTTCGGCCGGAAACTGCCAGAAGGCAGACCACTCTTTATCCCGCTACGGCTTGGCCAGATCAAGGCTGAAGGAGAATAACAGAAAATGCCCCTTAGAGAAATACTGGAAATAACCTGGCTCAGCCTGATGGTTTCTGGTTCGGCTGCGGTTCTGGCCCTGCTGTTTGGCTTACCTTCAGCGGTGCTGCTTTACCTCAAGCAATTTCCGGGCAAAAGGTTTCTCATAGCTCTGGTCAACACGGGCATGGGATTACCGCCCGTGGTGGTCGGCCTGTTAGTGGCCATTCTTCTATGGAGAACAGGACCCCTGGGCTTCCTGCAGATGATGTACACACCGGCTGCTATGGTGCTGGCCCAGTTTATCATTGCCCTGCCTCTGGTAACCGGCCTTTCGCTGGCTGCTCTGCAGCAGGTGGACCCGCAGGTGATGCTTCAGGCTAAGGCTCTTGGTGCTAATAGCTGGCAGATGGTAGTTGTGCTGCTTAAAGAATCAAGGATGGGACAGCTGGCGGCTATCATCACGGCTTTTGGTGGCGTTATTTCTGAAGTGGGCGCAGTGATGATGGTCGGCGGAAACCTCAAAGGCTACACCCGGGTGCTGACCACGGCCATCGTTCAGGAAACCAGGATGGGCAATTTTCGCTCGGCCGTTTATCTGG
>Ga0272448_1002020_pt1 | contig 26305 bp, 22 predicted proteins | sample YNPCB0191_FD_202220 | JGI IMG/M metagenome (GOLD analysis project Ga0272448, IMG submission 202220) | Hot spring sediment microbial communities from Yellowstone National Park, WY, United States - YNP-CB-019-1 | ecosystem: Environmental > Aquatic > Thermal springs > Hot (42-90C) > Sediment... | reverse complement strand
CCCCCGTAGCTCAGGTGGATAGAGCACAGGATGATCCACCCGAGCCGGGTGCATAATTGTTCTTTCTATATTTAATGGTAGCTTATTACGATGTGCCCCCGTAGCTCAGGTGGATAGAGCACAGGATTCCTAATCCTGGTGCCGCGTGTTCGAGTCACGCCGGGGGCATATATACTATGGCTGCGGTTTTGGTAATTCGGTTACAGGACCCTGTACGGAATCGTTTCCCATTAATACAAAGTCATTGTTGGGATATAGAGGAAGGACTTTTGACATAAAATCCATCCATATGGGAAGACAGGCTGTTGCACCTGATTCTTTATTGCCAAGGTTTATATTTTTGTCATAACCCATCCAGACAAGACAGAGTAACTCAGGAGAAAAGCCTATAAACCACGCATCCCTGAAATCATTGGTTGTTCCAGTTTTACCAGCAAGCACATACGGCATCCGTGCAGCAGCCCGTGCCGTGCCATTTTTGATAACACCTTTCATTATATCAACAAGTGCATACACAGCGTCTCGAGAGAACTTTGTATCTTCAGGGATTATTTCATCATTGTAGAGTTCTTCACCATCAATGGTAGTAATATTCTTTATCACCGTGGGTGGGAGATAGATGCCTCCACGGGCGAATGTGGCATAGGCATATGCAAGGTCTATGGGTGTTACCTCAATAGCACCGAGAGCCAGTGACAGATTTTGTTCAAAGGCGCTGTTTATGTGGAGACGCTTTGCTGTATCGATGACGTTTTCAATGCCCACCTTTTCGAGGAGACGCACGGTAGCAGTATTAAGGGATAGTTCAAGGGCTTTTCTCATGGTGACGTTTCCATGGTATTCGTTCCTGTAGTTTCGAGGCTGCCATACTGCCTTTGTATACGGATTGACAAAGGTAATCGGTGCATCAAGGAGTCTATAATCAGGTGTTAACCCCTGTTCTAAAGCTGTAAGATAGATGATGGGTTTAAAGGCTGATCCTGGTTGTCGTTTTGCCTGCACTGCCCTGTTGTACGGTGATGTCAGGAAGTCCTTTCCACCTATGAGGACTTTGAGCGCACCTGTTCTGATTTCAACAGCAATCAATGCTACTTCAGGTAATTCTTTTACCTTTGGATGCCGTTCTTTATAAGCCTGCAGCCCTTTTTCTATTGCTTCATAGGCATAGTCCGTCATTTTAAGATTGATGGTTGTTTTGATATTCAGACCCCGTGTATAAATTTCCTGTGATTGGGTAACGTATTCTTCAAGGAGCTGTTTAACGTATTCAACGTAGTATCCTGTCTTCTTTTCAAAGGTTTTGAATGGTGCAAGGGACAGGGGTGTACTTGCTGCACGGGTATACAGAGCAGTATTAATAAATCCTGCCTCGTGCATTCTTTTTAATACAAGATTCCTTCGTTCTATTGCCTTTGACGGTTGTTTATATGGTGATAGTTTCGAAGGAGATTTTGTCAGTGCTGCAAGGGTCGCAGCCTCTTCGAGGGTAAGGTCCCGGGCTTTTTTATGAAAATAGGTATAACTTGCTGCCTCGACACCATAGGAACCTTCACCGAGGTAAATGAGATTCAGATACATATTGAGTATCTCGTCCTTTGAATATGTTCTCTCTATCTGGATGGCAAGAATTGCCTCTTCAATCTTTCTCTTCATGCTTTTTTTAGGTGTCAGAAAAAGATTGCGGGCAAGCTGCTGGGTAATGGTTGATGCACCTTCTGTAATATGTTTGTGGATGATGTTCCTATATGCAGCCCTGATAATTCCTCTGATGTCTATGCCAAAGTGGTTGAAAAACCGTACATCCTCAACAGCGATAAACGCAAGTTTAAGATGAGCGGGCATCTCTGAAATAGGAATCGGAATGCGTTTCTCAACAAAGAGTTCAGAAAAGATAGTTCTATCATCTGCATAGAGGCGGGTGACTGATTTTGGCATATAGGTTTCAAGTAGTTTTACATCAGGAATCTCGAGGTAATTGACAAGGGCGTATCCAAAGCCTGTACCGAAGAGTGCAGGGAGAAGAAAAACGAACATAGCCAATCGTATTGCCTTTGCATGCATGAGATTATATATTATACTGTATATCCTCCATGGTATCAAACAGCCCTTATGTCCTTGCTATCGTAGGCCCAACCTGTACAGGGAAGTCTGCATTAGCTATTGAGCTGGCACGAATAGTTGGCGGAGAGATTATCAATGCAGATTCCATGCAGGTATATAAGCATTTTGATATAGGCACAGCAAAACCTGATGCTACAGTGCGGACAGAGATTCCCCATTATCTCATAGATGTGGTGGAGCCCTTCGAGGTTTTTAATGCTGCACGTTATAGAGTCATGGCAGGGGATGCCATAGGCCATATATGGGCACACAAAAAACTGCCCATTATTGTCGGTGGTACTGGTCTCTATGTGCGGGCACTACTCTATGGTCTTTTTGAAGTGCCCAACGATAGTTCGCTCAGGGAATCACTCAAGAAAGATTTTGAATTGAATCCTTTGAGAACCTACGAAATGTTAAAATCTATTGACCCGGTGTATGCCATGAAAATCAGTTTTCGTGATGGAATTAGAGTTGTCCGGGCACTGGAGGTCTTTTATCTTACAGGCAAAACCATGTCAGAATGGGCAACAATACATGGATTCAAAGAGACGCAGTACAATCTATGCATCATCGGTCTCAATAAGCCCAGAGAACTTTTGTACGACAGGATAAACCAAAGGGTAGATGATATGCTCGCACAGGGATGGATAGATGAAGTAAAGAATCTTGCCGCCACGTATCCCATTACCCTTAAGCCTTTTTCAAGCATTGGTTACAGAGAAATTTTACTGTATTTTAAAGGTGTAATTGAGTATGAAGATATGGTAAAAGATATAAAAAAATTTACCAGGCATTACGCAAAGCGACAGATAACCTGGTTTACCAAGGAGAAAAATATAGTGTGGTATGAATATCCCGAGGAACGGAACAAAATGATCACCCATGTTATGGAGTTTTTAAAAACATGGAATTAAAGAGAATCCTTGAAGCCATACTCTTTTCTTCACCACGACCATTGACAATCAAGAACCTTGCAAAAAAACTTGAAGTTTACGAAGCTGATGAGATTGAAGAGGCAATGAGAGACCTTATTGACGAGTATGCCCATTCTGATAGAGCCATGGAGATTGTTCATGTTGCCAATGGGTATCAGATGAGAACCAGAATCGGGTATAAGGAATGGGTAAAACGGTTTGTACGGGAGAAGGATATTGAACTGACAAGACCTATGCTTGAGGCTATTGCAGTTATTGCGTACAAACAACCCATTACAAAACGGGAGATAGATAGGATTCGCGGTGTGGATTCTTCACGGGTTATCAAACATCTTCTCGACAGGCGCCTTATTGAAATGGCTGGCAGGAACGATGATATAGGAAGCCCCATCGTCTTTCGAACCACAGACACGTTTTTAGAACTTTTTGGACTCAAGGATCTGAGCGATCTACCAACGTTCAAAGAAATAGAATCGTTTGAATCATAGGAGGGCATATGGATGTAACTGAATTATTGACCTTTGTATTAGACCAGAAGGGTTCTGATCTCCACGTCAGTGCTGGCGTACCACCGATTATCCGTATTCACGGGGAAATGAGAAAGATTGAGATGCCGCCACTGGATAAAGATGAAGTGCACAACATGATATACGATATTCTCAATGACCAGCAGAGGAAGGTCTATGAGGAGCATCTGGAACTGGACTTTTCTTTTGCCCTTGGTGATGTGGCACGGTTCAGGGTCAACGTGTTCAAGCAGAACAGAGGAGATGCTGCGGTATTCAGAACCATACCAAGCAAGATTCCAACTTTTGAGGAACTGAGATTACCCAAGGTACTGATGGAGATTTCCCGGGTCGAAAAGGGACTTGTCCTCGTTACCGGTCCCACAGGAAGTGGTAAATCCACAACCCTTGCTGCTATGATTGACCTTATAAACAATGAGTTAAAGGGTCACATACTCACTATTGAAGACCCCATAGAATTTGTTCACAAGTCGAAAAACTGTCTTGTTAATCAACGGGAACTCGGCCCCCACACCCATAGCTTTGCCAATGCATTGAGGTCAGCACTCAGAGAGGACCCCGATATTATTCTTGTTGGAGAGCTGCGAGATCTTGAGACCATATCACTCTGTCTCACTGCTGCAGAAACTGGTCACCTCGTTTTTGGAACACTCCATACCAGCGGTGCACCAGACACTGTTGACAGAGTCATTGACGTATTTCCTGCAGCACAGCAGAACCAGGTGAGATCACAGTTTGCAAATTCAATACAGGCTGTTATAACACAGGCACTCTTTAAACGGAAAGATGGTATGGGTCGCGTTGCTGCATTTGAAATAATGATTGCAAACCCTGCTATACGGAACCTTATTCGGGAGAATAAGATTGCACAGATACCGTCAATCATGCAGACGAGTAAGGGCATAGGTATGCAGACAATGGAATCATCAGTGCAGGATTTACTCGCACGGAATGTTGTTACCAAAGATGAAGTAGCATTTTATTTACCACAAACACCACAGAGGTGATACTATGGATGCTTTAGCTGCATTAATGGATTATCTCAAATACATGGTTGAAAAGGATGCATCAGACATTTACCTTACGGTCAACGTTCCTCCCATGTTTCGGATAGAAGGTATTGTGGAGCCCTATGGAGATACAATACTTACCCCGGAGGATACTGAACAGATTGCCTACAGCATCATGAATGACAAACAGAAAAAGATTTTCGAAGAAGAGCTTGAGATGAACCTTGCCCTGTACTACCCGGAGTTAGGAAGATTCAGGGTAAATATTTTCAGACAGAGAGGGCACATCGGTCTTGTGTTGAGACAGATTAAGGTGAAAATCAAGACCATTGATGAAATAGGGTTGCCTGAAATTCTCAAAGATATTGCCATGACAAAGAGAGGCCTTGTTCTTGTGGTAGGAGCCACAGGAAGTGGTAAATCCACAACCCTTGCTGCTATGATTGACTGGCGAAATAGCAACCAGCGTGGTCACATTATATCCATTGAAGACCCCATAGAATTTGTCCATGAGCACAAAATGAGCGTTATTACCCAGCGGGAGGTTGGTTTTGATACCCATTCATTCTTCAATGCCTTGAAAAATACCCTCCGGCAGGCACCTGATGTGATCCTGATCGGTGAGATACGCGATCCTGAGACAATGGAGGATGCCATTGCCTTTGCTGAGACAGGTCACCTCTGCCTGGGTACACTCCATGCAAACAATGCGAACCAGGCAATGGAACGTATATTAAACTTTTTTCCCATTGAACGGCACCTGCAGATATACATGCAACTCTCCCTCAATTTAAAGGCTGTCATATCCCAGCGATTAATCCCATCGGTTGATGGCAAGAGGGTGGCAGCGGTGGAGATTCTTCTCGATAGCCCACGGGTAAAAGACCTTATCCTGAAAGGAGAAATAGGACTTTTAAAGGAAACAATGGCTGCTTCATACAACGAAGGCATGCAAACATTCGACCAGCATATCTTTGATATGTTTAGTGCAGGAAAGATCGATTACAACAATGCCATCGCCTATTCTGATAGTCCCAATGATATGCGCCTTAAGATAAAGATGTCAGGCATTAAAAAGGAAGAGGTGGATAAGAAAGAACCTTCATTCAAACTGAAGATGGACGAAAAGAAATTCTAATCCGAAAGAGGTGTGCCGCATTCGGCCTCATCACCCTTAACCTTGTTGAGAGCGTGGCTGAGGGCCTTAAAGATAAAATTGAGACATTCAACTGCAGCCTTTGGACTTCCCGGAAGGTTGACAATAATACTCTCCTTCCGAATACCGCAGACACCCCGTGATATGATACCGTGGGGCGTAATCTTGTAGCTTTCAACCCTCATAATTTCAGCAAAACCAGGAAGCTCCTTGTCAATAACCATGCGCGTTGCTTCAGGCGTATTATCCCTTTTTCCAACACCCGTGCCCCCTGTGGTGACCACAAGGTCAATGCTGTACCTGTCAATCAGCTCTTTAAGTGCATGCGCTATAGTCTCCGTATCATCAGGAATGATGAGGGTTTTGTTTACCGTGTACTGAGTATTGAGAATCCTCTCAAGTGCAGGACCGCTTTCATCCTTTCGTTCTCCCCGTGAGCCCTTATCGCTTATAGTAATAATCGCAGCTGTATATTTCATTTAATAACCGTTATGGTGTCGCCTGTGGAAACCTCTCCGTCCTCAAGGACCTCTACGAAGATTCCCTCCCGCGGCATAACACAGTCACCCACCTGATAAAAGATGTTGCATCTCTGATGACACTCTTTTCCTATCTGGCTTACCCGTGCAATAATCGTTTTACCAATCCTGAGCCTTGTCCCTATGGGTAATGTGTAAAGTTCAATGCCTTCCGTTGTCAGGTTCTCTGCAAAATCACCATACTGTACATCAAGACCTTTGCTCTTTATTTTATCGATACTTTCCGTTGCAAGCAGGCTTACCTGCCGTATCCAGTTATCTGCGTGTGCATCGTGTTCAAGTCCAAAGTTTTTGATAACCCGTGCTTTTCCTACAGGATGTTTTTTTTCGCCTTTTGCACTGCTTATGTTAACAGAGATAATCTTCCCTTCCATGTCTTTGTGGTCTCCCGTATCACCTGGTATCCTTATTGGGTCGCACGTACTGTCCGCTCTTTCCTCCACTCTTTTCAAGAAGATAGAACGGCCCGAGTTCAATGCCTTTCTCCACAGCCTTGCACATATCATAGATGGTGAGCGCTGCAATGATTACAGAAGTGAGCGCTTCCATCTCCACGCCTGTTTGCGCCTGTGTCTTTGCTGTCCCGGTGATTGTAATTGTATGGCTTCTGTCATTGAAAGTATACGAAAGATCAACATGGGTGAGCGGTATGGGATGGCACAGGGGTATGAGTTCGTGGGTTTTCTTTGCTCCCTGGATACCTGCTATTTTTGCAGTGGTAAAGACATCACCCTTTGGTCCCTGACCTTTTTTAATACGTTCATACGTTTTTTTTGACATCGTGACTTTACCTGTGGCAATGGCTTTTCTCTCTGTCTTTTTCTTTTCTGTAATATCTACCATGCGGGCTTTTCCTGTTTTATCAACATGGGTGAGCTTCATGGAGCCTCCGTACTTGGTGTAAATTTTTTACCCTCCTATATGCCGCATACTTCTCTGACATTTTTTGATAAATCCTGTTTCCAGCTTTTTTTCTGGCTTGGCTTTAACAGCATGATGGATGAACGTTTTTATTACTTCATCATCTGAGTTATTCCTGAGGAGGTTTTTTACATCGTACTCTTCTTCTGAGAAGAGACACGGTCGTATCATGCCCTGTGAAGTGAGCCGTATTCTGTTACATTCACTACAGATATGTGTGGAGAGGGGGCTTATGAACCCTATCTTTCCACTACTGCCATGCATAGCAAACATCTTTGCAGGACCATTATATCTGTTGATCGTTGGTTCTAAGATATACTGTGTTTTTAATAATGATTCTATAACGGTTGAGGGTATAATTCGTGAACTATCCCAGAGGGTAGAGTCACCAAAAGGCATGAATTCTATAAAGCGTATATGAATATCCTTTTCATAGGCAAGTTTCGCAAAATCAAAAATCTCATCATCATTAAAGCCCTTTATTATGACCGTGTTAATCTTTACAGGTTTTAACCCTGCGCGTATTGCCTCATCAATGCCCCTTAAAACAAGGTGGAGTGTATCGCTCCCTGTGATATAGTGAAATCGTTCCCTCTTGAGGCTGTCAAGGCTTATATTAATTCTCTTCAGGCCTGCCTCTTTCAGTTCCACTATTTTTTCTGCAAGGAACACGCCATTTGTCGTGAGGCTTATATCATGTATGCCTTGAATGGCGGTCAATTCCTTAAGAAGATAGGGTATGCGCTTTCTGACAAGTGGTTCACCACCTGTGAGTCTCACCTTTGTGACACCCAGTTGAGCAGCAATATGTACAAATCTGATAATCTCTTCATAGGTGAGAATTTCATCATGGCTGAGATATTGAAAATTTTCATTGACGCAGTATTTGCAGCTAAGGTTGCATCTGTCAGTAACAGAAATCCTTAAATAATCAATAATTCTATTGAAATTATCCGTGAGCATACCTGATGGCTCCTGTATCCTTTGTGTTATAACCGCCCAGTGCCTCGAGCCTTTCTTTGAAATCTTTTGATTGGAGTATATTCATTAGCATAGTAAATCTCGGGTCTTCTGTAAATGGTTTTGTCATAAGAATGTCGTAGTCTTCTTCCATAAGAGGGATAAAATGGAGGGAAAAGAGTTTTGCAACACCATAAATGGCAACACCAGCGTCTGCAACAGATTCCTTTACAAGAACTGCTACTGATGTATGGGAGGATTCCTCCCTATCATATCCCTGTACAGTATGTGTATCAATCTTTGCTTCTTTTAAGAGGGAATCCAAAAGAAACCGTGTTCCGGAGCCAGCTTGCCTGTTTACAAAGCGGATATCATTCCGTGCAAGATCGGCAATACCCGTAATACCTTTCGGATTATCTTTTTGTACCACAAGCCCCTGCATTCGTTTCGCTATATGAATGAGTATACATGGGATGTCAGGAAGGTACCTTTTTATGGCAGGAATATTGTACATACCTTCCTTTTCATCCAGGATATGGGTGGTGCACACATCGCTGATGCCTTTTTTAATACTCAAGAGCCCGCTTAAACTTCCAGTATGAATGGAGAGCAAATCCATGGAAGGGGACATGGTTTTGAGGGTATCCCGTATAATATCAAGGGAAAGGTCATGGCTACCAATAATATGGATCCTGTTTTTCAATTCTTCTCTATCACGTAAAAGAATACAGGAAACTTTTTCGTCCTCATCGTACCCTTCAATCTTTTCAGGAATGGAAAGAAGGGCATCGGCTCGAGCCATGGATGAGAATACGCTTGCCCCTCTCTGTAATGGAAAAGCATAAAAAAGACCTTTCTTTTCTATAAGGTTTACCCGTATTATCTCTTCTATGCCTATCTTTGATGGTATTCTAAAGGGTATGGTACAGAGAACCTGTTTTCTATGGGTTACGGTTGAGGAGAATCTGTCAAAGAGAGGTTCAATAAAGGACTGGAAACAGAGTACTGCCGAGACCGGATAGCCCGGTATGCCAAAAACAGGTTTTCCTTTTATAATGCCAGCCATGACAGGCTTACCCGGCATCATAGAGACGCCATGAAAAACAAGAGTTCCCATATGACGGATAATATCCTCTGTGAAGTCTTCTTTTCCTGCACTTGCTCCAGCATTTATAATAATTACATCAAAAGTATCAATAGATGCTTTAATGATATCCTGTAACTTATCTTTATCACATACAATTTTATTTTTTTTAGCATCAAAACCCCTATCTTCTGCCAGCTGGAGAAGCACATAGGAATTGAAATCGATGAGGCCTTTTTGTTCTTTAGAAGACTCTGGTGTTTCATAAATATCAATCAATTCTTTTCCTGTGGGAATAATAAGGAGTCTTGGCTTTCTTCGCACATATACATGGGTTACCCCGGAAGAGAGCAGCATACCTATATCAAAGGACTTTATGGTATGGTTTGTGGGAAGCAGCATATCGCCCTCAATAACATCTTCTCCTACCATCCTAACATTCTGCCAGAGATACACAGGTTTTCTTATTACTATTGACGTAACATCATCCTCTATCTCTTCAAAGGGAATTACTGCATCTGATCCATCCGGTAGAGGGTCACCGGTATTTACAGAAAAGACCTCTGTGTTTTTTTTGAAGGAGAGGGGGTTTGAAAGGTCTGCTAACGAGGTCTTTTCACTGTTTATTGCGTATCCATCCATGGCAGCACAGATAAAAGGAGGATTTGAATAACGTGCATAAACAGGTTTTGTTAATACACGGTTTTTACATTCATATACGGGTACGTATTCTTCATCATCAATGGGTTGTATATGATTGAGAATGTCTGAAAGAGCCTTTTCTCTTGGTATTGTAGTGAGATATCGTTTCATGAGAAGAGAAACACCTCTACGGATTCGTTTTTTTCATACCCTTCCTTTTCTTGAGGCACCACAACATACCCGGATGCTCTGGTAAATGATGATATAACTGAGGATTTTGAAAAAAACGGGGTTATATAGTACCTGTCTTCATGTTCTTTTATTTCAACCCGTACATACTCCTCCACACCAATGGATGACGGAATGTTTGTGGTAAGTATACCCCGTATCTTTTTTCTTTCCACCCTGTTTCTTCCCTGTATTTTCCATAGAAGGGGAAAGACAAATCGTATTATCACCATAACACATGATGCAGGATGACCCGGTAACCCGAAAATGGGCATACCTTGTAATTGGGCAAATATGGTTGGCTTCCCTGGTTTTATATTTATGCCATGAAAGAGTATTGAACCACCGAGTTTTTTAATGGATTGCGTTAAAAAATCCCTTTCCCCTTTTGAACTTCCACCAGAGACAAGAACCATATCAAACCCATGAACTGATGAAAGTTTTTTAGTTATGTCTTCAAGGTTATCCTTTGTAATACCTAAGAACGTTGATAAAGCACCTTCGTCTTTTAAAAGGTTTGAGATGGTATATCGGTTAACGTCCCTTACTTTTCCCGGCGTTAATGTTTCGCGGATACTGACGATCTCATCTCCTGATGAGAGGATAGCCACATGAGGTTTTGTATACACAGAAATTTCTTCATGACCGAGTGCTGACAGGACGGCAATATCAAAGGAATTAATCTTTTTACCCCGATTCAAAACAACACTTCCCTTTTTTATGTCTTCGCCGATAAAACAGATATTCTCGCCTCTATGGACAGATTTCGTTACTTCAATGCCGTCTGATGTCCTTCTCACATACTCTTCCATAATGACACTGTCAGCACCATGGGGTATCATGGCACCTGTACTGATTCCTATAGCAGTGCCAGGTGTAAGTGAGATGTGTGCTTCCTCTCCCACATGAATAGTCCCTCTTGTATACAGAAAGGATGGGCTTGTCTCTTTTGCACCAACAGTATCTTTTGAAACAACTGCGAATCCATCGACAAGGGAACGATTAAAAGACGGGACATCATCTTTGGCAATGATATCCTCTGAAAGGACCCTGCCAAGGGCATGGTCGATGCTAACAATTTCTGTCTTGGGATCTACAGAAAAGGATTCAATTATTTCAAGTGATTCCGATGGGGAAAGGGATTTTAAAAATTCCATTGATAGTAATAATATATGGCATATACTGCCATATGTCAAAAATGAGTGAAAATGTTCACAAATATATGAATTAATGGAGACTTTTACTATCCAAAACGACCGGTAATGTATCCCTCAGTTTTGTCATTCTTGGGTGATGTGAAGATCTGGGAGGTTTCTCCAAATTCCACAAGTTCTCCCAGAAGCATAAACCCGGTGTAATCGGAAACCCGTGCAGCCTGTTGCATATTATGGGTTACTATAAGAATCGTGTAATTCTTTTTAAGCTCAATCATGAGTTCCTCTATTCTCATGGTTGCTATGGGGTCAAGGGCAGAACAGGGTTCGTCAAGCAATATAATCTCAGGTTCAATTGTCAAAAGGCGTGCAATACAGAGCCGTTGTTTCATCTCTTCAGAAAGATTCATGGCAGACATTGAGAGCTTATCCTTAAGTTCCGGCCAGAGTCCCACTGAGGTAAGACATTTTTCTATAATCTCCATAGACCTTTTTTTGTTTACCATGCCATGGGTTTTCAAACCGTACGTCATATTTTCATATACAGAGAAGGGAAAGGGGTTTGGTCTCTGAAACACCATACCCACTTTTTTTCTTAGAGTGATGATATCGATTGACTGGATATCCTGTTCATTGACAAATACAGCGCCTGTTATCTTGACATCATCAATAAGATCGTTCATACGGTTAAAACAGCGAAGCAATGTCGATTTTCCGCATCCAGAAGGCCCGATGAGGGCAGTAATGGAATTCTTGTACACGTGAAAATTGACATTGATGAGTGCATGAAAGGTGCCGTAGTAAAGGTTTAATGTATCGGTGCGCAAGGCGCTGTTATCCATCATCCAAATTTCCCCTGAATATAGTCTTCAGTCTTCTTTTCAGATGGGTTTGTAAATACCTTTTCTGTGGGTCCATATTCAATAAGTTCACCCATGTAAAAGAATGCAGCATAATCGGTTATACGGGCTATCTGTTTTGTGTTGTTTGAAACAAGTACGATAGTAAATTCTTTTTTAAGCTCATTGAGTGCCTCTTCAATCTTTGCTGTGGAGATGGGGTCTAAACCAGAACAGGGTTCATCGAGGAGAATAATTTCAGGTTTTGTGGCAAGTGTTCGGGCAAGGCATAACCTTTGTTGCTGTCCGCCAGAGAGTTTTAGTGCTGATATGTGGAGTCTATCCTTTACTTCATCCCACAGGAAGGCTTTTTTTAGGCTTTCCTCAACAATCGTATTCAACTCTGTCCTGTTTCTGATACCCTGTAAACGGGGACCATAGGCAATGTTCTCATAGACCGAGCGGGGGAGGGGAATAGGAACAGCGAATACAGTGCCAACACGTCTTCGCAGGTGTATCTCATCAACTGTGCCATCGAGGATATTATTCCCATCGATATATACACTCCCGTGAATCGTCACATCGTCTTCGAAATCAATCATTCTGTTAATGATTGAAATGAGAGATGATTTACCGCTACCCGCAGGGCCCATAAAGCCTGTAATCATATGGGTATGAACATCTATGGTTACCCCTTTGAGAATTTCTGATGAGCCATAGGAAACCCGTAAATTTTCTACACGTATTTTAATATCCATATCTGTTCACGAATACTTTGCAATAACCCTGTTCATAATATAATAGGCAAGTATATTAATACATAGAATGCTTAAAACAAGAATCAACGCAGTTGCATAGGCTTTTTCCATTGAAATACCTTCTCTGGCAAGTATGTAAAAGTGGACAGCCATGGTTCTGCCTGAGTCCATGAGGGAGAGGGGAAGTCGTAACGAGCTCCCCATAGTAAATATGATGGCTGCTGTCTCACCCACAGCCCTTCCTATGCTCAACATAATGCCGGTGAGTATACCAGGCGCTGCAGACGGAAGTACTACCTTGGTGACCGTTTCCCATTTCGTGGCACTCAACGAATAGCTTACGATACGTAGATTTCTCGGTACTGCCTTGATCGCTTCTTCGCTTGTCCGTATGATAGTGGGAAGAATCATGATTGCCATGGTCAGCACACCTGCAAGGAGAGACCACCCCATACGAAGTTTGATAACGAAAAATATAAAACCAAAGAGACCATAGAGAATGGACGGAATGCCTGCTAAGGACTCAACACCAAAGCGGATAATCTTTGTAAACCGCGTTTCTTTTGTATATTCAGTTAGAAAAATTGCAGTTCCCACACCCAATGGTGTGGCAAGAAGAATCGATAGCAGGACAAGGAGAATTGTGCCGATTATTGTAAAGAAAATACCGCCGTGTCTGCCCATATCTTCAGGAGCAGCAAGAATAAATTCTAAATTGATGTGAGGAGCGCCCTTGAAAAAGATAATGACCACTATGACTACCAAAATGCCAACAGTAAAGAATGCCTGGGCATTGAGTATGATACGGGCAAGCTTATCAGTAATCCGTGGGTTAATTATCATTTGATAACCTTCCGTTTGATTACAAAATTCGCAATATAATTCAGTGTCATGATAATGATGAGAAGTACCACCCCGGTAGAGAAAAGGCCGAGACGGTGATCTCCTGTAGCATAGGCAAGTTCAAGGGCAATATTACCCGTTAAAGTCCTGAGAGGGTCCAAGATGCTTGTTGGTATCTTGAGCGCATTGCCTGCAATCATAATAACTGCCATTGTTTCTCCAATGGCTCTTCCCATGCCGAGAATAAAACTTGCAAGAATGCCTGATGACGCAGAGGGTATAACAATTCTGAATATGGTTTGCCATTTGGTAGCACCGATGGCATAAGAGCCTTCTCTATATGTTTTTGGCACACTCATGAGGGCATCAAAGGATATGCTTATTATGGTGGGTAAAATCATAATGCCAAGGACTATTGAGGCAGAAAGGAGGGAAAATCCAGGTCCTCCCAGATATTCACGTACAATGGGCACTATATAGATAACTCCCAGAAACCCATAGACCACAGATGGTATGCCAGCGAGAAGCTCAAGAGCAGGTTTTAAGAACATCTTCATACGTTTTCCAGAATATTCGGAAAGGTATATGGCGCAGGAAAGCCCCAGGGGCGCACCCACAACAAGGGCGCCGAAGGTAACCAGAAAGGATGATACAATCATGGGAAAGATGCCAAAGAACCCTTTTGTCGGTGCCCATTTAAAGCCAAAAATTATATTCTTTATCCCGATCTTATGGAACAGGGGAACACCCTCAACAAAGATGAAAAGGAAGATGAGAAAGAGAAAGAGAAGGGATGAAAGGGCAAAGGAAACAAGCACCCACTTGATGATTTTTTCTTTTGACGAGGCAGTATTAATCATAGGCACCGATGAGCCCCTCTTTTTTCAAAAGGTTTTGCCCTTCCTTCGATAGGACAAAGAGGATGAACGTGCTTACATCATTATCAGGTTCACCATTGAGTACATAGAGGAAGGGTCTGACAATCTTGTATTCTCCTGTCTTTATTGTTTCAACACTGGGCACAATACCGTCGATAACGAGTGCTTTCACCCTTTTATCAACAATACCCATCGATATATACCCGATGGCGTATGGGTCTGTGGCAACAACTTCCTTTACAGAACCATTTGAATCCTGAACCATGATACCATCATCAATCTCCTTCCCGTGCATGACAAGTTCTTCAAAAGACCCCCGTGTTCCAGAACCTTCCTCTCTTGTGACTGCATCGATAGACCGGTCAATCCATCCTAACTCCTTCCAGTTTTTTATTCTGCCACCAAATATATCCCGTATCTGCGCAATAGTAAGGGAATTTATAGGATTTTTCGGGTTTACCACTATGGAGATGCCGTCATAGCAGATGATAACTGAACTGAGCTTCTCATCCTCTTTTAAAGGCCGTGATGACATACCAATCTGTACAGTATGGTTCATCACTGCCTGTATTCCTGCAGTGGAACCTCCACCCTGAACGTTGATAATAAAATGAGGATGATCAAGCATAAAATGCTCAGCAAGTTTTTCTGCAAAGGGCATGATAGATGTTGAACCAGCAAGGGTGAGGGATTTTTTCTGATGCCCGAAGCTTGATGAAGGGCTATTGTGGCATGCACAGAGAAAGAGAATAATGCAGAGGGAAAGACAGCAGACCCAATTCCTCATACGATTATTCCTGAGGAACTTCCTTGATATGTCTGATGATTTTTCCTTCTACCATAAATATTACAAGCTCCGCAATATTCACTGCATGGTCAGCCATTCGCTCAAGGTATTTTGATATGAAGAGTAACCGTGTTGCGCGGGAAATGGTTCTCAAATCTTGCATCATATATGTCAGAAGCTCACGAAAAATCTGGTCCAGTAGATTATCAACGCTTTCATCGTCACGGGTAACCTTCAGCGCCAGCTCCACATCTTCTCTGACAAAGGCATCAAGACTTTCTTTTACCATAAGCTCTGCAATCTTTGCCATAGTAGGAAGGTCAATATAGGGTTTCAGTTGGGGTTCCTGATTGAGTTCAATGACCCTCTCACAGATATTGACCGCAAGATCTCCAATCCTTTCGAGGTCATAATTTATTTTAATGGCTGTGGTTATGAACCGTAAATCACGTGCAGCAGGCTGTCGCAGGGCAAGGAGTTTCAAACAGAATTCGTCGGTTTCAACCTCTTTTGCATTGATTATGTCATCATCCTCAATGACTTTACTTGCAAGTTCTGAATTGCGTTCAAGGAGTGCCTTAATAGCATTCTCGATTGCCTTTTCTACAAGTCCGCCTTCATAAAGGAGCCTTTCCTTTAATTCCTTGAGCTCAAGGTCGAACGTTTTATAGATGTGTCCTTCCATAACACCTCCTGTTTATGTCAATTAAAGTATAGTAGTTTTCTATTGTCTTTACAAGGATTATAGACACGATGAGAGGAATATTATTGATAAGAGAAGCATTTTAGGATAAAGTTTTGAAACCGGTATGAAGCCAGATGAACAATTAGAACTTGCTTACAACACGCCATTCTATGGACACCTTGGTATCACCCTTACAGATGTGGGAGAAGGTTTTGCCAAACTACAACTTGACTTTAAGGACCACCTCACCCACCCCTTTGGTTATTATCACGGCGGAGTCATAGCAAGCCTTGCAGATTCAGCAGGTATCAATGCAGTACTCACAACACTCAGTGGAGATGAAAAGGCGCTTACCCTTGAAATGAAGATAAATTATCTTAAACCGGCAAAGGATTGTATGCTCTATGCAGAGGGCAGGGTTATCCATAAGGGTAATAAGTTTGTTGTTTCAGAAGTTGATGTTAAAAACGAATATGGCGACATGGTTGCTAAGGCAATTGTCACATGTGCACTATTCTGATGTTCCCATTTCTCTGTGTTCTTACATTGCAATAAAAAAGGATAATCAATGGTGCAGAAGACCCTTTCAGATATTAAAGGACTTATTGCTGTTTCCCAGGATGAAGAAAGTCCCCATCTTGTTATTGAGGGTGCAGATATTTTTGACGTCATGAGCTGCACTGTGTACCGCGGGAACATATGGACATATAGGGAGTGGATTGCCTATACAGGTGAACACATGCCGCGGCAATTGAAGGATACCATTGTGATAGATGGGAATGGCTTGGTTGCAGTGCCCGGATATATCGATGCTCATGGACACAGTGACCTTTTTTATAATCCCTCTACCTTTGCCGATTATGCAGTGACACGAGGCGCCACAACAGTCTATTCAGATGCACACGATATGGTCAACTCCATTGGATATGATGGTTTTATAAAGGTAGTGCAGGCAAGTGATGATTTTGCGCTCAAGTATCTCTGGGGTGTGCCCGCAACCTATCCACCGTATCCGGAGGTGGAGGGTAGAGAAATTTTATCGTTCGAAAATGTCATACAACTCTTCTCTGCATATAAAGAGTGTGTGGCAATCAGCGAGCTCTCTTCCTATATGCGTATTCTCAAAAAAGAAGACGACATCCTGGAGAAGATTCTCATGGCACGATCTATGGGTAAAAATGTTGAAGGTCACACGCTTGGAGCATCGTATCAAAGACTCAATGGCCTTGTTGCTGCAGGGATAACGTCGTGTCACGAATCAATAACAGGCTTAGACTTAAAAAACAGGGTACGATTGGGTTTCTATACCATGGTGCGCCATAGTTCTATACGAAGTGATTTTGAGGAACTATGTCCTTTTATAAAAACGTTACCAAAAGATACAATCATGCTTGTATCGGACGGCGTCTTTGCCCGGGACCTTATCACAAAAGGCTATATGGACTATATTATACATGAGGCGGTCACATATGGTATTACACCTGAAGATGCTATACGAATGGTGACACTCAACCCGGCACGGTATTTCAGACTGGAAAGCGACATCGGCAGTATCACTCCAGGCAGGATTGCAGATATCCTGCTCCTTGAGGATATGCATCACTTCACACCAATAAAGGTAATTGAAAGGGGAAGGGTAGTGGCAGAGAATGGCATGTTATGTATAAGCACCGCACCATTTCCAGATGTAAAGACCATGTACCATCCCTATGTTTTCAAAAGGGTTGAAAAGGATGAATTTACAATACCCTGGGATGGCAGGGAAACAATTCCTGTTATTGAGATTGTGGATAGGACGGTAACACAGAGGGTTGACATCAATGTGAAAAGGGACAATGGCGTTCTTGTACCTGAGAAAGACAAGGACATACGAAAGATTCTATACACCAGGCGCGATACAAAAAAATGGGGGAAGGGTTTTGTAAGAGGCATTGGTGCAGATATTGGTGGTATGGCATTGACCATCAGTCATGAAACCCATGGATTACTTGTGGTGGGATTTGATGACCAGGACATGGAGATTGCCGCCAACAGAGTCTTAACCATAGGGGGTGGTATTGTTCTTGTGGATAAGGGAAAAATACTGCACACATTTTTTCTTCCCCATGGCGCAACCATGTCAGACTTGAACATTACAGAACTTGCAGATGCGCTGCATGAAGTCAATACTCTCATAAAAGCCCGTGGGAGCAAACTCGATGACCCTGTATGGACCCTCGGATTTTTAACATTTACCTCTATTGTAACCCTCAGAATAACACCCTCTGGAATCTATGATGTTCGCAAAAGGGAGATAGTGTTTTGAAACGAAGGGTGCATCTCTATTTAATTTCGCTTGTTATTATCTCAATCCTTTTCATTGGTGTGAGTATGTATCTCTATGTTATGAAGGACATCCCTTCCATACAAGTACTTAAAAATTTAGAGAGCAAACCGGTGAGCAGTGTCTATGACATTCATGGCCAGCTTGTCTACGTGCTCATACCTGACAATAGAATTTTTGTAAGTTATAACAGGATACCAAAATATGTAAAGGATGCGTTTATAGCAGCAGAGGATGCAGACTTTTTTAAACACGGAGCAATCGACGTTGTGAGTATTGTCAGGGCCTTCTGGAAAAACATTGTTTCTGGTAAGGTCGTGCAGGGAGGGAGTACCATCAGCCAGCAGGTCATTAAATCCCTTATTCTTGGTCCAGAGAGAAGCATTATGAGAAAGATACGGGAGGCTATCCTTGCATACCGTCTGGAACACTATCTCTCAAAAAAGGAGATTCTTAACCTGTATCTGAATAATATCTATATGGGACACGGGGTCTATGGTGTGGAGGCAGCGTCACAGGTGTATTTTGGAAAACATGTATGGGAGATTACAAGGGCAGAAGCAGCACTCCTTGCAGGTATTGTCCAGGCACCTTCCCGATACACACCGAAAAAACATCCTGGCAGTGCGCGGCTCAGGCAGGAGTATGTGATTGGACAGATGTATGAAAAAGGCTTCATTGATGAAAAGCGAAAAAATGCACTCTTGAAGGAGTGGGTAACGGTCAAGGAGAGCCATGGTATTTTTACAGATACGTATTTCAAAGACTACATACTCAAATATGTGGAAGAAAAATATGGGAAAGGAATTCTTTCACAGAAGGAATTAAAGATATATGCAACCGTGGACGCACAGCTACAAAGATTGGCTGAAGAGTCCATGAAAAAGGGATTATCGCTCTATGAGCAGAGAAGCGGCAACTATGCTGTCTTATACACCCTTGATAAACGGAAATGGGATGATTTTATAAAGACAGAAGAACGGGATATAAAAGTACGGGGACTTAAAAAGGATGAACTCTATAAAGTACTCGTATCAGAAAGAATTAAAGATGGCTATGCGGTTTTTGTGGGTAAAGAAAAGGGTATTCTGAAAATGACAACATTCCCTTACAAACCAGGAGATGTGGTGCGTGGGCTTTATACAGGGAAGGATAAGAAACAGGGGCATATCTTTCAACCGATACGGAGTATTAAGGTTGAAGGATCCCTCATTTGCATGGATGCAAACACCGGCTATGTGTACGCCATGGTGGGAGGAAGGGATTTTGAACGAAGTCCCTACAACCGGGCACTCTATGCAAAGATTCAGTCAGGAAGCGCTTTCAAACCCTTTGTGTACCTTGCAGCACTTCAAAAAGGGTATGACCTTGATTCAACCCTTATTGATGAACCAAAGGAATACCACATTGGTTCAGGTAAAACATGGATACCGAGAAATTATGACGATACATATGCGGGTTCAATTACACTCCGCGATGCCATTGCCTATTCAAAAAATGTTGCCACTGTGAGATTGCTCGAAGACATTGGTGTAAACGCTGTAAAAGAGGGCATGGAAACATTGGGCATCAATGCAGAGATTGAAAACAACCTGTCCATTGCCCTCGGCACTTCAAATCTAACACTCCTTGATCTGGTAAAAGGATTTTCTGTTTTTGCAAATGGCGGGCACCGGGTGAAGCCGATTTTTATTACACGGATTGTGGACAAAGATGGTACTGTACTGGAAGAGAATAGTGTGGAGAAACAGAAGGTCTTATCTGAGGAAATTGCATATAAGATGAACATGCTTTTAAAAGGTGTTGTGGACTATGGAACTGCAAAGGGTGCCTCCCGGTTGGGGTATCCCATTGCAGGCAAGACTGGAACAACAAGCAATTTCTACGATGCCCTCTTTATCGGGTATTCTCCCCATATAACCACAGGTGTATGGGTTGGTTTTGATACGCGCACCTCTCTTGGAAAGGGTGAGAGCGGTGCACGGGTATGTCTTCCCATATGGATGAACTTTATGGCAACCGCCTTGAAGCGCTTTCCGCCTGATGATTTTGTTCAAATAACAACTGAACCATGGCCGCGCTTGTATTAGAAACATGAGATTGAACCATATATTCCAAACCTGCCACATGATGGCTGGCATCTGGAAAGTACGATGTGTCATTAAAATAGTATTGGAATATAATTACAGATAAACGTTAGAGGGTATAATATGGAGAACCAGACTATCGATTCCCGGTATCCATCTGCCTTAGAGGTGAACCTTGAAAGAACCGCAGCCAAAGTAGCCATCCCAGAAGAATATACAATATTACTGAGAGTCGCAGAAGAACATTACGGCATTTTCAAACAAACAGAGGAATTTCTCATTGAAATAAATCACCCGTTTGTAAACTGGGAATTTGCCCTCCAGGCGCTCAAAACGATTTCCATAGGCAATTTTTATGTATTCAACATCCATGATAAAGGAGAAGAAGCCCTGAGGGTGATGCTCAACATATACCTTCAGATTATTGAACGTACACCCCATACTGGCACGAAAGAACTGGCAGCACGATACCTCTTTGAATATCTCAGTACCATCATGACGAAGAGTGACAGATTTTTGTCTCGGAATATACCCCTTTTTCATCATGTCTTTGAAAACCTGTTGAGACTCGCACAAGAACAGGGGCTTCTGTTTAAAAAGCTTTCTGGAAATATGAAAGCGCTCCTTCGACTTTTTAATGAATACCATATAACCGTTGATACACCTGCGTTCAGGAAATTTGTAAATGATGTATGGAGAGAAACCTATCTATACTGGCTCTCCCAGCCTGATCCATCCAGCTGGGACATAGGCATTACTGATACAACGGGTGAGTACATCCGCATCCTCAGCGAACTGACTGCACCACTAAGTCATATCTATATTAAAGACCTTTTGACAGAAACCCATAAAACTATAGAGGCACCTCTCAATACACAGGAGTTTATAGCACACTATATTCAACTCCCAGATCATTCCCAGATTGTGGATGGCTATTTTCTGATTGCAGATCAGTTTGAGAAGATGGATATTTTTGCAGAGCGACAGCATGTCCTCAAGCTCAACTTTCTCTTCAACATGCTTACAGTCGAAGCACTCGCAGACGTATACACCAATATTCTGATAGAGATCAATCGCTCTCTGGGTAAGGTGTTTAAAGAGAAAGGCATAGGAAACATTGCTGATTTTATTCAGAGAGTTTTCAGGATGCTGAAAGGGTTACCTTCTGATAGGACCTCTGACAATACAATTATTGACTGCATTACAACGATTGCCCAGGAGGTATTTGCACAAAATAATCACAAACTGGTGGATGTTTTTATTGATGAGCTGATTTCTTTTGGTTTCCAGCACCCCAATATCAAAGGTTCCACCTCTGAGTGGCAGGTAAAGGCAAATCCAGCCCATATCATGAACATACGTTCATGGCTTAAGATAATAAGTATGAAGCCTCGATGGACCAAAAGACTTCTTTCAGCACTTATTATCAACCTGCACCTCGGTGGTGTATTTGTAAAGGATACAGACCTTATTCAGAAGGACATTTCGAATTTGCTCAATTCAGATACCACGCCTGCCTATAACCTTGTTAAACAGCTCATGAGATTGTTTCCGGTGTTTTTTACAGAAATAGGAGCTGAAGGTGAATTACGGGCAGTATCAACAAAAGTTGATGATATCACGTCGAGACGTGACAGGCTCATCAACTTTATACGCAAGCAGTCACATGTGGAAAGCAATAGTCTCCTCGTTGGGTTTATCGAAGCAGTATTTCGTTTCTGGTATTCGGGCTCAAAGGAGCATATTCAGGGGTATCTCCCTGAAGAGGTGTTTGCATCCATTGATGAAAAAGGGGAATTTGTGAATGGTATGCACGAAATTTTTAAAACGATTTTTCCAAAAGTGGATTTAAATCCTGAAGGATTTCTGCTGTGGGAGAAACAGAGTCTGCCAAAGTATGTACGAAATGCACAGGGGGTAACAGAAACGGATAAAGAGAGGGCGTGGCTCATGATAAGGCTCTACCAGCTCCTTTATAAAAAATATAACCTGCGCCATATAGACCTGTTAAAGGACATGGAGTTGTCAGGCATGTTCCCCCTTACAAAGTTAACCACTCTGAAAAAACACCTTGCAAAGAAGAACTATTACGACAGTCTGGTCATTGTACTCGACTTTTTAACCATGCTGAAAGAGAAAATCCTGTCTCCTGTCAAGACAGAATATTTTGAAAACATTTATTATAAACGCCACATTGCAGCAGGAATTCCATCCATGTATGGTACCTACAAAGAGGAAAAATTTGAAGCCCTCGGTTTCACTCTTCGCCTGGAGAGTCTTGCAACCGTCCTTTTTGAAGGTCTTATGACATCACTTAATTTGAAATTCATTACCAAGAGCACACTATTCAGAATAAATAAATACCTGTGGCTATACGAAAAGGCGCTTGAGCTGGATGGTATATCCATAGAGGCACTCACTGAAAAAACAAAATACATAACCAGTGCCCTCAAAGTCAGGCAATTTTCCATAGACCAGTACGTTGACATCTTTACATTTATACAAAAAGGAATACAGGATATCATTCATGACTATTACATTGATGTGCACGCACACAACCTTGCTGTGATAGTGCCTCAGATAATGGAAAAGACGCAGAATGGCAAGGGAATTGATGACAGGAAAAGCATGGAGAAATCAATTGCTGAACACTCAGAGCGTTTTTTCCGTTCCATTATTTCGTTGGGCTTTGGAATCCAGGTGCTTGATAATATGATCAACAATATTACGAGAACACTCGATGCAGAACTCGAAAAGTTCAAAGACAACAAGCATATACTCAACCTTGTCATGGGGTATATTCCTGAACTCGCTATATCTTCTATTCAGAGGGCTGATAAGAATACAGACAATCAGATACTGATTGGCAATAAAGGTTATTTTTTAAAGTTACTTGCCTCCTTCGGATTTCCAGTGCCACCTGGATTTATCATAACCACCGAGGTTTTCAGAGGGTACGAAGCAGTTGTGGGTTACAAATATATTACGAAAGACTTGAGCCACAGAATTTATAATGAAATCGTCAAACTCGAAAAAATAACAGGTCTCAAGTATGGAAATCCTGTAAATCCGCTTTTGCTTTCTGTGCGAAGCGGAGCAACCATATCCCTTCCTGGCATGATGAGTTCATTTCTGAATGTGGGTATTAACGAAGAAATTGCAGATGGATTGAGTAAGAAACCCAATTTTGCATGGGCTGCATGGGACTCATACAGACGGTTTCTCCAGACCTGGGGCATGTTTCAGGGGCTCAAGCGGGACCTTTTCGATATGATAATCGATGAGTATAAAGAACGACACAGTGTGGCGCGAAAGATTCAGTTCACTCCTGAACAGATGCGCGACATTGCCCTTGCGTATAAAAAGATTATTGCCGAACAAGGGATTGCAATCCCTGAAGATCCCTTCAAACAGCTTGAACAGGCAATACTCCAGGTGTTTGCATCGTGGAATTACGAAAGGGCACGATTATACAGGCGTCAACTTCACGTCTCTGATGAATGGGGTACGGCAGTCATTGTTCAGAGGATGGTTTTTGGAAATCTAAATGATAATTCCGGTTCGGGGGTCATATTTACTCGTGATCCAAAAGGACAATCATCGCAGGTAACGCTCTACGGAGATTTTATATTCGGAGTTCAGGGTGACGATATTGTATCAGGCCTTGTGGGAACATATCCTGTGTCGGAACGGCAGAAGGTGGCTGAGAAGAGAGAATCATCAATTTCTCTTGAGAATACGTTTCCTGAAATTTATCAAGAACTCCTACGACTCTCTGAAAGGTTAATATACGAAAAGGGTTTCAATCATCAGGAAATAGAGTTTACTTTTGAAAATCCCACACGGTCAGGGCTCTATATCCTTCAGACAAGAGAGATGGGACAAAGGGTGGCAAAAAGATTGAAACAGTTTCTTCAAACAGATGAACTCCATAACTCGTTGCTCGGTATAGGGATCGGTGTTGGTGGAGGTGCCCTATCAGGAAGGGTTGTTTATTGTGAAGATGATATAGAAAAATACAGACAAAAAGAATCCGCAACGCCTCTTATACTCATAAGACCGGATACTGTACCTGATGATGTGGGGATAGTACTCAAGGTGGAGGGCATCCTTACTTCTAAGGGTGGCAGTACATCCCATGCAGCGGTAACGATACCACAGTTGAACAAGGTCGGTGTCGTTGGATTTACCAAGCTTAAAGTATACGAAGAAGAGGGCTACAGCGTCATCAATGGTACTGTCATTCGGGCTGGAGATTTTATCTCCATCGACGGCTCAAACGGGTCGGTCTATATGGGCAGGCATGAAATTATACAGGAATAGTTTAAATCAAGTTTTTATGGACATGGACTGTTAGGTCGCCCATTCTGTTTGTATAGCTACCATATTCATTATCATACCAGCCGAATATTTTGGCATGAACCACAGGTATCCGTATACTTGATGTTAACCGTTTAATCTCCTCAGATATTCCAGGAATATATGCGAGATCCACATCAATGAATGCAGTACGTGTATGGTTGAACTGCCCTTCTATGACAATTGCTGCATCCATTCCAATGAGGTCTGACGAAACGTTCTGTTCATCTGAATAGACAATGAGATGTTCAGGGTCATTCTCTGAAGCCTTTTTATAGAGGGCATTTATCATTTTTGTTGTAATGGGTGCAGTGGAATCGCTCTTGGTTGTTTTTGTTTGAAAGGTAATATTCAAAATAATGAGGGACTCTGTATTTGTCGGTATTCGTATTGAGTCAGCCATGAAGCCTATGTTCTGTACTTCAGGAATAACCTGACTCAATGCCTCTGCTGCATTGGTTGAGGTAAGAATAATATTATTCAGGATGCTTCGTGTTTTCCGTAAGTCCTTTTCCCCTGCCTTTGGTACACTGTCGAGGACGCTCTGGGAGTTTGTTACTGCATGGACTGTGGACATGGATGCGGTTAATATCTTGCTCGTCTCTTTATTGTTTAAAAGGGGTTTAATCATGTGTGCGAGACCTGTAGTGGTACAGGATGCTGCAGAGATTATGCGGTGCTTTCTGTTGTCAAAGGCATGGTGATTGATGCCGTATATCAAAGTCACACAATCATCGGGAGGGGTAAGTGCTTTGTTTTTTACCTTAAAGGCAGATGAATTGATGACTACCCTTGCTCCCCGTGACAGATGCCCTCTGATTGAACCTTTTCTGTCATCTATTGGAAGCGTGGGATCCCTGAACTTTCCTGTACATTCTACAACAATGTCCACTCCATAATCACGCCAGGGGATTTCTCCCGGATTTCTGGACTCCCTGAGAACCGTCACGGGTATTCCATCAATAAGGAGCTTTCCCTTCTCTTCATCGACTATCTGTATAATTCGAGACGATTTTATTCCATAGAGAAACCTGTGTATTGTTCCATAGGTGGAATCCTTTTCTATCATCTGTGCCACAGCATCCATCCCTTTTCCAATACCTCTCCCCTGGTTTATTACAATCTCCTTAAAATACTTTCGTCCCACATGATGCCAGAGGGTCAATTTACCAATTCTGCCCATACCATTTATCCCGATTACCGGCGGTCTGTTTTCGAATATCTCGACCCTACCCATGATGTCCTCCTGTTATATCATAGTGAAATTAATGGACCGTATATGAAATGAAAAAATTCACATGCCTCGTTTCATAATATATATAAAAAAAGGAGCAAAATACAAGTTGATTATAACATCTATGACCTGTGCTATGCTGCTTTTAGTGGACACGAACATTGTTATTTAATACACTAACAACGGAGGTGTCACATGGATGTGATTCCAAAGGCAGTATTTACAAAGGAGTTTAAGGAAGAAGCAGTAAAGA
>Ga0272448_1002019_pt1 | contig 26310 bp, 22 predicted proteins | sample YNPCB0191_FD_202220 | JGI IMG/M metagenome (GOLD analysis project Ga0272448, IMG submission 202220) | Hot spring sediment microbial communities from Yellowstone National Park, WY, United States - YNP-CB-019-1 | ecosystem: Environmental > Aquatic > Thermal springs > Hot (42-90C) > Sediment... | reverse complement strand
CCTTCGAAATGTCCGGCGGCAACTGCTTCGAGAATATGATCGAAAGGAACCACGAGCTGCTGGAAATCGTTGCCCAAGCATAGCCGCAACACAAGATAAGCGGTGGTCCACAGCCCTGGCACGGCGACTAGGGCGTGCTTTAAGACCTCTCGGGAGAGCTTTCGACGCGCCACGACTATCGGCCCGTATTGTTCGCCCATGCTTGCCCCACAGGTACACAACACGTAACGCTCGGCAAGGAAAGCGTAGGCATGAGCACTAAGGGCCGTTAGTTCCAACCGGCCGTCGAGTGCGCGGCGGTTGAGCGTTTCGATGTCGGCCAGGACGTGCTCGAACCGGTAGCGCCCGGTATCCAGCTTGCCCTCGGCTAAGGCATAGAACATGAAAGCATCGTCGGCATCGGGACTATGCCCCACACGAATCCGCCTGGTTTGTTTTGAGAGAGCGATCTTCACGTCCAAAAACAAACAATCCCGACACTCTTCAGGAAGGACTGATTCCCACTTGTCATTTCGCGGCGGTTTCTGTGCTCGAAGTCTTGCTTCTTTCGCGCTCAATGGAGTCGAATACTTCTCGACGATGGACAGGAACTTCATCCGGTGCTTCAATGCCCAAGCGCACGTAGTCGCCGCGAATATCGACGATGGTTACGATCACCTTGTCGCCGATAACGATGCTTTCGTTTTTTTGGCGTGTTAACACAAGCACTGAAAGCTCTCCCTCGGCTGCGACAAACAAAAGTATTATACTGCTTTCTGGAAACTTTTTAATCGTCCAGAGTAAAATCTTTCAGGCAATTTGCAAAAACTGCGCAAGAGAGCCTAAAATCGGAAGAATACGAATGCAGGGAAGTATTTTCTCCCCCTATTGAAATAAACAGGGCAATCATGACCGGCAGGACTAATTTCGACGTGCTTGTTGTCGGCGGCGGCCATGCCGGCGTCGAAGCCTCGCTGAGTGCCACCAGGCTGGGTGCTGCTACCGCCCTGTTCACCAGCAGTATTCAGACAATTGCCCTGATGAGCTGCAATCCTGCCATCGGCGGCGTCGGCAAAGGGCAGATTGTCCGCGAGATTGACGCTCTCGGCGGGGCGATGGGGCTGGCTATCGACGCTGCCGGCATTCAGTTCCGCGTCCTGAACCGGAGCAAAGGCCCGGCCATGCACGGCCCGCGGGCACAAGCCGATAAGCTCGCCTATCAACGAGAAATTCTTCGTATCCTCCAAACACAACCGAATTTGACAATCCTCGAAGGAACAGTTGATGACTTGCTCGTGGAGCCGACAAATGCTTCTGCCGGCGACGAGCGCGACGCCGAAGATTTACAGGATTCTACCGCTTTCTTGAAGCCGCGATACCGCGTCGTCGGGCTGCGGACTACGGATGGTCGAGTGTATAAGGCGGAAGCAGTCGTGCTTTGTCCGGGGACTTTTCTTCGTGGATTGCTGCATATCGGTAGTGAGACCTCGCCCGGCGGACGAATCGGCGAGCCGCCGACGACCGGCCTCAGTCAAGCCCTGAGGAGACTGGGCTTCAGGCTGGAGCGGTTCAAGACCGGCACGTCGCCGCGGCTGGACGGCAGGACTATCGACTACGACAAGGCCGAACTTCAACCAGGCGATCCCCTGCCGGAGCCGTTTTCCTTTCTTACCGAACGCATCACCGCCACTCAGCTTCCGTGTTGGATAACCTATACCAATCCGGCAGTGCATGAATTGATTCGCGCCAATTTAGACCGGGCGCCGCTCTACACCGGTCAGATTCGCTCAATCGGCCCGCGCTACTGCCCTTCCATCGAAACGAAAGTGGTGCGTTTTGCCGACAAAACGCGACATCAACTGTTTATCGAACCCGAAGGCCGTGAGACGGAGGTGGTTTATCTAAACGGCCTTTCTACCAGCTTGCCGGCGGAGTTGCAGCAGGCGATGCTGCGATTGATTCCTGCCCTGGAACGTGCGGAGATAGTTCGCTATGGCTATGCCATCGAATATGATTACCTGCCGCCCATTCAATTACGGCCCTCTCTGGAAACTAAACTCGTTTCCGGCTTGTATTGTGCCGGACAAATTAACGGCACCACCGGCTATGAGGAAGCGGCGGCACAAGGTCTGATCGCCGGTGCCAACGCCACCTTGAAATTGCGCGGACACGAGCCGCTGGTGCTTGCCCGGCATCAAGCCTATATCGGCGTGATGATCGACGATCTTGTGACGCGCGGTGTGGATGAGCCTTATCGAATGTTTACTAGTCGCGCGGAATACCGCTTGCTGCTACGACCGGATAACGCTGACCGGCGACTGACGCCGCCGGCCTGGCGCCTGGGCTTAGTGGATGAGCGACGCCAACAGTTGGTCCAGGCCAAAGAGCAGGAAATTGCCTACGCGGCCGCCTTGTTGGAAGCCACCTTTTGCGGCGGCGTCTCCCTCGCCAAGCTTCTCCGCCGGCCGGAAACCACCTGGGCGATGGTGGTGGAGCGACTGCCGGAACTGGCCGCTTTGCCCCCCGCAGTTGCCCGACAGGTGCTCTACGACGCCAAATACGCCGGCTATCTCAAACGGCAACAACTGGAAATCCAACGGCAATCTCGTCTGGCTGAATGCCGCTTGCCGGTGGACATGGATTATAATAGCGTGCTCCATTTGCGCGCCGAAGCACGGGAAAAGCTGTCGCAGGTTCAGCCGCGCGATCTTGCCCAGGCGGCGCGTATCAGCGGCATCACGCCGGCCGACATCATGGTGCTCATGATTCACCTCAAAGCCCGTCATGCTGCACCCTCCGGACGGACTTGAGATTCTGTTCTCCAAAGGATGATTCCGTCGCCACACATACCGCATCTTGGCATGGAAGCTCCTGTTGCCTATACTACGCCGTAAAGGCGAAAATTCAATCCAACAAAAAATTGTAACGGCAAGCTGGTTTTCCGCGGGGTAGGACCACAAGGTTTTAGGTTGCCGGCGCGCTTTTTCAGCGGGACATCGAATATCACACCGCAAAGGAAAATGATGATTTTCAGGAATGTCACGTTCACGAAACATGCATTGGAGCAAACGGCAAAACGGCAAATTTCCATTGTTGATGTCCGCAAAGTTCTCGAAGCTCCGGAACATATCCTTGTGGTTCGCCCTGGCCGTGTGGTTGTTCAAGGCATGGCAGGCGATTATCTTTTGCGCGTGTTTGTGGAAGTTGATCGAAATCCGCCGGAAGTTGTGACGGCATATCGTACAAGTAAAATCGAAAAGTATAGGAACAAGCCATGAAAGCAATTTATGATCCGAAAACCGATACGTTATCTCTGGAATTGAAGCCGGGGCCGGTGGCCGAAAGCGACGAGAAGAAGCCGGGCGTAATTCTGGATTACGATGCCGAAGGAAACCTTATCGGCATTGAGGTATTAGACGCCTCCAAACGTGTGAGCGAAGCTAGAACCATGCAATTTCAGGTAGTCGAATAAGCCGCCGGGTTAATAAATCTCGAAAGCTCAGGCGCAGCCTCTGGAGTCTTCTTCTCGAAATACGATTCGGCCACGTGCAAATACCTTCCCCCGAATAAGGCGATGTTCAGCTTGCAGAGCAATTCCGTCGCCACACATACTGCCTCTTGGCGTGGAAGTTTTTTCGGCTTATACTACGCCGCAAAGAACATCAGATGGGGTGCGGCATTTCTTCCGCAGGTGATAAGGATTAACAGCGTATGACCAAAATCGCCATCCTGGGTGCTACCGGCTATACGGCATTGGAACTGATAAAAATTCTTCTCCGCCATGAAGACGCGGAAATTACAGCGGTTACCAGCCGGCAGGAAGGCAAGCCGCCGGTGGCCCTGATTCATCCTTCCTTGACCGGTCGCTTAGACCTCCTTTTAGAAGACCTGAGTCCTGCCGAGGCGGCGGCGCGGGCGGATTGCGTCTTTTGCTGTTTGCCGCATGGTGATAGTGCTTCAGTCGTCTCTGCCCTGCTCGACGCCGGCGTAAAGGTCATCGATCTCGGTGCGGACTACCGGCTGAACGATCCTGAAGTTTTCGCCCAATGGTATGGCCGGAAGCATGCCGATCCGGACCGCCTGGGAAAAGTGGTGTACGGCCTGCCGGAACTCTTCCGCCAAGAGATCGCCGCCGCCCAGCTTGTGGCCAATCCCGGAAGTCAAGCGGCTTGTGCCATTCTGGCCCTGGCCCCGCTGCTAAAAGCCGGGTTGATTGAGCCGCGATCAATTATCATCGACGCCAAGAGTGGGCTTTCGACCGTCGGGCGCACGCCGAAGCTCATCACCCACTACGTCGAATGCAACGAAAGCGTTTCCGCCTATAATGTCGGCCGCCATCGACACACGCCCGAAATCGAGCAGGTGCTCTCCGCTTTTTCCGTCCTAACGGTGGAAGTCCTTCTCACTTCGCACATCGTGCCTATGGATCGCGGAACCATGACTACCATCTATGCTCAACCGACCACGGCAGTGGATGAAGCCCGTTTATTGCAGACCTTGCGGGATTTCTATGAGGAAGAGTATTTTGTGCGGGTGTTGGATCATCTGCCGGGCACGAAAGACTCGCTGGGCACGAACTTTTGCGACCTCACGGCCAGAATTGTCCGCGGCCGGGTCCTGCTCTTCGCTTGCCTGGACAATCTCCTGAAAGGCGCCGCCGGCACGGCCGTGCAAAACTTCAATCTCATGTTCGGTTATGCCGAAACCGCAGCTCTGACATGAAGCGGCCAGCCGAGGCCTATGGCCTGAGAGTGCTTGCTACTCTGAAGGAGTGTTGTCGGCAAAAACCTTCACGTCTCTCGGTGTGAGAAAAACCGTAGTGCCGACCGCCAGGTTGAGTGCTCGGTAGCGTTCCTGAGTGAGTTCGGCGTGGAGTCTTTGGCCGGCGAGATCGGTCAGCTCGAGCCGCACGTTGGGACCGGCGGAATGGATTCGAGTAATGACCGCCTGGAGCGAAGCAGCGCCGTTGCGTTCCAGGCTGACTTCCAGCTCATGTGGACGAATGAACACTCTGGCCGCCTGGGCAGGCGTTTGCGCGAGTTGCGGCGTATCCCAGGCGACGGAGGCGAAATGCACTTTACCGCCTTCCAGCCGGCCGTGAAAGAAGTTCACCTGGCCCAGAAACTTCACTACAAACTCGGTGCTCGGATGGTGAAAGACTTCGTCAGGCGTGCCGATTTGTTCGATACGACCTTCGTTCATCACCAGTACGCGATCGGCCAGCTCGAGGGCCTCATCCTGATCGTGAGTAACAAATACGCTGGTTAGATGGATTTCGTCGTGCAGCCGACGCAGCCAATGACGCAATTCCTGGCGCACGCGGGCGTCGAGCGATCCGAAAGGCTCGTCCAACAGCAGCACCTTCGGCTCGATGGCCAACGCCCGTGCCAGCGCCACCCGCTGCCTTTGTCCGCCGGAAAGCTGGTGCGGATAGCGATGGGCCATGTTTTCCAACTGCACCAGTTTCAGCAGCCGCATCACTTTGTATTTGATGAGATTTCTGCCGGGCCGTTGGTGACGCGGCCGAACGCGGAGTCCGAAAGCCACGTTCTCGAAGACCGTCATGTGGCGAAACAAGGCATAGTGCTGAAAGACAAAGCCCACGTGCCGACTGCCGACGCGCTGCCCAGCCACGTCCTCGTCATGAAAGAGAATCGGGCCGCTGCCGGGGTCAGGCTCTTCCAGGCCGGCGATGATCCTCAATAGCGTGGTTTTGCCGGAACCGGAGGGGCCCAGCAAGGCTACCAATTCGCCGGTGGCGACGCGAAGGCTCACGTTTCGTAAGGCGACGAACGGGCCGAAGGTCTTCGAGATGTTCCGCACTTCGATAGCCATCTGTCGCACCTCGTCGGGCTAACGAATGATATGCATCGGCTCCTGCCGATGGCAAGACAACATTGGCGATGCCGCCAGGGGAAGTATGCTGCCGAAGACCTGAAGCATGGATAAAACCAACAAATGAGGCTGTCGGGACTCGAACCCGAGACCTACGGATTAAAAGTCCGTTGCTCTACCTCCTGAGCTACAGCCCCTAAATTGTTAAATTGCAAACACTTATGACAGTCCTCGTCCGCCTGCCGAAAAACGGTTGACACCTATTTTGACACCTGCTGAACTTGAACCGTCGGAAGGAAATAGCACCTGGCGTGCTGACGCCGACGGCTGTCTGAACCATGACCGGCAGAATAAGAGGTGTTCTCATGGCCACCAAGTTTACCAGAAAACGCCGCTCTGACAAGTCGGCCAAACCACACTCTGACTTCCCTTTGTTTCCCCACGCGACCAGGCGGTGGGCCAAGAAGGTACGGGGCAAACGCGGGTATTTCGGCAAAATTAAGGGCGATGAGAAGGGGCGGGCTGCACTCGAACGCTGGCTGGCCGAAAAAAATGACATCCTGGCCAGTCGAACGCCACGGGGTAGGACGGGAGGCGTAACGATCGCCGACTTGCGCAACCATTTCCTGACAGCCAAGCGACACTTGAGCGATGATTCTGTTGGGCGTCAATTGCGGGTTCGGTAATTCCGAGATTCGGTCATTGCCGTTTTCCGCCCTGGACCTTGACGGCGGCACCGGCCGGCTCGGGAAACACGACTTCCAGGTAATACTCCATCACCAGAAGATGCCGATGGGCACTGCTGACCCCCACCGTAGTCCTCGATCGGGTGTTCACTGGTCTCATCGCACTTTGATCTTGCAAAGCCGTTGCGCTTCGCGGTCCCATCCCCAAAGGTGGCCATCGCCGAATCCCAGTTGGCAGTACACGCCAGCAAAACGATTCACTGCCCCGGCTTCAAGTGACTTTTTCTCAACGGCCCGATCGATGTCGATTTCAAAGACGTGTCCCGCCAAGTTGGAAACCCAGAACCGGCCAAGGCCCCAGGCAAGCCCGGAAATCTTCTTGTCACTCGACGGCACGCTGATCACCGTCTCGCCCGTCTGCTGATCAATCGCATGAATCCCGTAACGGTTCTCCATACCGCTGCTTTCGAGGAACCAGAACCGTTTGCCGTCGAATACAATGCCTTTAGGCCAATCGATCGCAAGCCGATGCACGAGCGTCAATTCGCCGTTTGCCGAAACGCGGAAGATTCGCCCCGGCCAAGCGGCAATACCGTAAATCACACCATCTGCCTAAGTCATTCCACTCCCCACGGAATACACATGAGGGGCGCCGGCGGCGAGTGCATCTGGCAGGTCTTTTTGAGCGGGGGAAATCGAGATTGTTCCTAGTTCAACCTCATGCCTACCCTCCAGGTCTATTTGGCAGAGAAGCGGGGAAGTGGTGCCTCGCCCTACAGTGAAGTAAATTGCATTTGGCCCTATCGCCAGGGATTGAACGGCTTGGCTGAGCGGTATCGATGCAACCACATCACCGTACCCGAATTGCGTGCGCTTCATCCTTACGTTTGCCAGAGTCCGCCGCCCCGGCTCAATGCTTACCACGGGCGGATCGAGCTGTTGGTAGCCTGCGGCATCCGCATGCAGCGGCTGTTTGCCGGGCGCCGTGCGGAGCACGAAGGTTCCATCAGGATTGCTGATCGCCTTCTCGCTGCCGAAGCGGACTTCGGCCCCCGGGATGCCTCGGTTGGCAAGCTCGTCGATTACGCGGCCGCTGACCGATGCCCGCGGCGGCAATCGCGTTACACGTACCCTATGGATGTGCACGGCGACTCGGCTCGGCGGCCAGCCAGCCGAAGTGCCGGCCCGGGCCAGAAACCTTAGTTTCCACACGGACAGATTTCCCAAATCTATGGCCGCGGCGCCGTGCGGAACGCCCGCCGGAGTGAGCACTGTCGCGGACTTGGCCGATCCGCAGATGTTGACCCATACCCGCTGGCGCGGAGAAAACAGGGGCGAATACTCTTCACCGGACAACGTCAGCAGCCGGACCGATTTGGGATCTTCGGGATCAACCGGCTCTTTGCCATCGGTTAGCTCGATGGCTGCCTGGCCGAAGTTTGCCTCGGCCGACCACTCGACCTCAACCAACACGTCGTCCTTGCTGCGCAGGTCTTCAGCGGAATCGAGCCAGGCTAACTGCGCGCAGCTCCACCCGCCTTCGTGTTCCGCCCTGGCCTCCAGCAGCAGGGAGCCGTTCTGCTGCTTTATCCGATGCGCGGTTTTGCCGGCCCCAAGCCTGGAAAAGTGACTGGATTGGCCGGTTTTCCACAGTTTCGAATTGATTGTGTTGCCATGGAATCGGTCTTCGAACAGCAGTTGCTCGGCCCTTTCCAAGCGGACGAAGATTTCAGTCTTGTCGTTGCGGCGGATTTGGAAAGACTGGGCGCGGGTCTCGAAGCCGTCCTTCTTGACGATCAGATGATGCTCGCCGACCGCCAGCCGGACGTCATCGCGCTGCGATTTCAGATGGACTTCCGCACCATCAATCTCTACCCGAACGTCCTCTGGTTCAATTTCCAACACTAGGGTTCCCTCGTTAGTTCTGAACACCAGGAAAATGCCGAGAACTGTAAAGACCGTAGCGGCCGCCAAGGCCAAGTATCGTCGGGTTCGAGGGGGCCGCCCAACAAGGTCCAGGTAGGCCTGAAGCGCCTCGGCCATCTCCGCCGCCGACTGGTAGCGGCAAGCCGGGTCCGCCGCGATGGCCTTCAGGCAAATGGCTGCCAGCGGCGAGTCTTGCCCGCTACAGATTTCACCCAGCTCCGTCTTCGCCCTGGCCGCATCTTTACCCAGTTGTGGCAGACCGCCGGTGAGCATCTCATAGAGCACCAGGCCTAGACCGTATACATCGCTCCGTTGGTCGATCGGCCCGCCGCAGGCTTGTTCGGGCGACATGTAATCGGGCGTGCCGGAACAGAAGCGGTCCTCTCCCGCGGCTATATCCGCAGCTTGCCGGGCAGGCTTGGCCAGACCGAAATCCATCAACTTCGGCTCGCCCTCCGGGGTGAGCATGATGTTCGAGGGCTTGATGTCACGATGAAGCACGCCCTCCTTGTGCGCAGCCTGCAAAGCCAGTGCCAGCTTTCGGGCAATCTCCGCCGCCTTGCGCGGCGCCAAAGGCCCTATGTCGAGTAACCGAGAGAGTGGCGGGCCTTCGACCAATTCCATGCATATGTAATAGTTTCCCTGCCATTCTCCTGCGTCATGGATGAGGCAGACATTTTCGTGCTTGACCTTCGAAGCATGGCGGGCTTCTAGCACGAGGCGCTCTTTCACGGCCTGCTCCGTCTTCGGAGCAAACTTGGGAATCTTTAGCGCTTGAGGGCGGTTGAGCACTGTCTGAGTTACCCGATAGACAGTTCCCATCCCGCCTTCCCCGAGAAACCCCTGTACCTCGTAATGATGGAATTTGTCGCCGGGCCGAAGTTGTGGCGCGGACGGCACTTCCCTTTCCGGCGAAAGGCTCTGTCGCAAGTCGTTGAACGATTGCCGGCCGACGCGGTAGGTATCCACCCTCGACTTGAGTTGCGGGAATCGGCGGCAGATCTCCGCTTCCAGAGCCGTCAATGTGATGTCGTCGCCTAGGGAAGTGCGTGTTGCGCACTCGGCTTCCACAAGATCAGCAACCAAGTCCTCGCACTGCTTCAATTCCGGCCATTCCTCCAGATAATTCTCAATTGGCTTGCGAAAACCTCTTTGCCAGCGGCACTCCTGATCGACTTTGATAAGCTCCGCCAGAATCCGCCTCCTCAGCGGGTCATCAGCAGGTGGGACAAATCGGCTCAAGTCTGCTTCCATTCCGCTTTGCCACGCGCTTTCGAAGTTTGCAACAACCTCCTCAAGCTGTTGCCACCCCGCATCGGTCAAGTCCAGCAACCGAATATCGGAGGCCGTGTACATAATCGCAAGCTCCTAGTCCAGCCACGCGGCGGGATGGGGTTCTCGTAAGTCTTATGTGTCAGACGAGCGACGACTGGTGACAATGTTGCTGCCGCACTGCCGCAGGCACGCCTGTCCTACTATACTAAGCCGCTCAAGTGTGAGTGGCTGCCCGCAATTTATCGAGAGAAATCGTTACACCTCCCAACTGGCGGATAATTTGCCAACCCCTAATCAGGTTGCTCCCGGCCTTTTGAGCTCAGCAGTCGCCGAACCACAATCGCAAGGTGCTCCAGGGCACGATCCACTGTCCTCCGCGAGCAGCCAAGTTCTCGCGCAATCTGGAGTTTGCTCAGACCTTGGCCCAGTAGCCTGCAGATTTCTTGCTGTCGCTCCGGCAGGCAACACAACGCCGCGTCGATCAGTTCTTTGGCTTCCATCGCCTCGGCGTTGCGGTCAGGCACCGGGTCAATCGGTTCGAGGCTCGAGAGAAGCGGGGCTGGGGTCTTAGGACGAGCATGGTTGCGGATTCGGTTTAACAAAACCCTCTCCAGGAATCACCGCAAAGCCCCAGAATGCTTAAACGTGCGTTTCTTGCCCGCCTGGAAGTCTCTGGTCAGCACGCGAAACAACGATTGTAACGCGTCCTCCTTTAGATAATCTTTACCTAATTGCCCGCCGATCAATTCGTCGGCTCTTTTCAGAAGGTGTCTGACGTAACCATGTTGCCCCCTGGCTAAGTCCGCCAATGCCGATTGACGCCCCTCCCCAAATCGGTGCAGGAACTTCCGGTGTGAAGGTGTGTCCGCCATAAGCATTCTTTAGTGGTAGTATCCTGCCCCCAAATTGCCTATAATCCGCATTTTACCAATCGAGTTGCCTGCCGTTAACATGCTCGGACCAATAATTGCGAAAAAAAAAGATTCTTGAGGGCGTCTTCTAATTGCCGTAACGCCTTGTTTTCCAAGGGTTTTCGGACATCCGACCAGACAATTCCCCGCCGCTGTTTAGCTGGCGACGGTAGTTAACTGCGGGATTCAAGTACGGGGGAGCAAAAATTTTGGAAAATTTCTGCGCCAGTTAGGCCGGCAAATGGGCTTAACTTTTTGAGTGAAAATTGTGAGAAGTCGAAATCAACATCCGAGAGCAAAAGCTGTAGCTGTCCCCAGGGTGCTGGCAAGCCAGGGCAAAGCTGGGGAATTATCGGGGTAACAAGAAAAAACGCCGTCAGGTATCTGACGGCGGAAGCGTGCGCGGCGAACTGACAATGAGCATGAATCGAGTGCAAGAAAAACTACTGAACCTAACGGCCCTGCTGGGCGCAGGTGGCAATGACCATGTCGCTCGACGGCGGTTGGGAGGAAGTCGTGAAGTTGTTGCGTGCTGCGGCCGACTGCTGCCCGCGGTTGGGCGTTCTCTTTCTCCAACTGCAAGATGCGTTCCATTGCTGCGCATGAAACTTGGAGTACTTCCCGATCTTTCGCTCGCGCGGCCCGCCGGCCGGAAGAATCCTGCAAGCGTTTTCCGGCTGTTTCAGGGAGCCGGGCTGTCGGCAAGATCGCATTTCACAATGAGTGTATATGTTGGCGGCCTGTACCATGCGGGATCATCTCTCAGAATGTTTCTGAGGCCCGTGAACAGGCGCCTGATTCCAGGGCGTAAACTCGCCCGTAACATCTTGGGAGGTGTGCGATGAGAACGTTTTCAAACATGAGATGTGTTTGGCACTTCAATTCCAGGGCGACCATTCGCCCCCAACTTCAAGGGAGGTGTGTGATGAGAAGGCTAATTGCAGGTATGATAGGTTCAGTTGTTCTCACTATTACCACAACATCTGTTTCTGTCGTAGATGGAGCGCCTGTAGGTCGAATTGCATATAGCACCTATGACGAAACCATCTGTGTAATGGACCTGCCGAGCGGCAAAGTGCATTTGGTCCCGCTTCCAGAGATGAAAGCAAGGGGCGAGGTCAGGTGGTCTCCCGATGGGCAATGGTTAGCCTTCGCTGGTGGAACCCCCCTCAACGTCCAAATCCATGTTGTGCATCCCGATGGTACAGGCTACAGACAGGTCACCGACGGTTCGGGGGGCCTTCAACACCCCAGTTTCTCACCCGATGGAACGCAAATCACGTATAACCAAGTTTATGGGAGTCTCTACACCATCGACAGCGGAGCCACTCTTGGAAACCCTGCTCCGACAGAACTGCCGGTTAGGGGAGCACATCCCTCGTGGTCGCCGGGATCGAAGATCGTTTACACCAACTGGGGATTCACGTATGATAGCGACATTTTCGTATACGATCCCATCACCGGCATCAACACCCAGGTGACGCACCATCAGCCAGGCGAAGCTTTCAACTGGGCGAGTTGGTCGCCAGACGGTACGAGGCTTGCTGTCGTTCGGCTTGATCGGAACACAGGTCTGTGTGATGTGGGAATTCTTGATCCGAGTGACGAGAGCTTTCTGAATCTCACTAGCGATTGGTCTCTTTCATGCGAAAATGTCCCAAGTTGGTCGAGAGATGCAACAGGCCAAGAGTACATCGTCTTTATGTCAAACCATACGTCAAATGGCAACTTCGACATATTCTGCATGTACCCGGATGGAACGCATCGAGAGAATCTTACCAATACACTTGATGTGGGCGAGATCCAGCCGATGCTTACACATGTCCCCGAACCTTCCACCGTTGTCCTACTTGGTGCCGGTGCCATTAGCCTGCTTGCCTATGTTTGGCGGCGGCGAAAGCAAACGGCGTAGGGCAGGTCGTTGCCTCAAGGCAGCGGAGAGACGTTTTCGTGATCTCTGTCGGGGGGTGCGCAGATTCAGAAAGGGGAATTGCAATTACCGTGCCCCCCATTAAGATTATTTCCAAGTACCTACTGAAGTTTTGCAAATTCAGGTTAGGCACAGCCTTTCTTTTTACGATATGGTCATAGCTTTGGGAATTGTCGGTAACTTGTTCGATTCCCCAGGCAATGGTCGATCTGAGGGGCTCGCACGGAACCGCACGACAGGCTTCGCCGATGGTCGTCAGCTTGCGGAGGGCCCACGATTTCGCACGGTGTTGCCCGAGTTGATCCATCAGGAGAGTGTACGCCGGCATCGCCAGGTAGGATGCGAAGTAGTTTGCCTTTCCACTGCACCTTGCGGTTGAATTTCAGGTCCCCCACGTAGCCTCGCGGCCGGTGGAAGCGGTCCTGCTTGCTGTGGATGTGATTGAGTATCTGGGCGTTGGTAAAATAGCTGTCGAAGGTGAAATCGCCGGGAATCTCCCGCTGGCAGCGGGGGAATAAGGGGGACAGGCGTGCTTATTTTGACGATTCAAGACGTGGAACACCATCCCTCCCGGACCAACTCGTGCGGCACGCGGCATTCTCAGAGACTATCATAATTCTGATTTATTGTCAATAAGCGCGCCTGTCCCCCTTACTGTTCTTCTGTTCCCAGAGATCGCTCCTATTGGCAGTTTGCATCAAACTCGCTGCCTTGCAAAAAACCGCTTCCGGCGGTTGCGCTATTGGTCTGCGCCGCAAAAGAATTCCGCGATTCTCCTATGGCAGCTTTAAGCTTCTGAGCAACGCCGGCAATTTCTTCCACGAAGACGTTGGTAGTGCCGCCTGAATTGGAGGCAACGGCTGATGCGCTTTACGCCTCGACCAACGTGGTAGTAGCGGGGACCGGCGATGCCGCAACTACTACTCTAGGCGCGAGTCCCTTCGCGGGCAAGTACAAGCCGCTGTACTCGACTTAGATCAGTAACGCCAAGTATGCCGGGGCCTCGGCAACGCAGTGGTACTTGTTCGCCGATCCGAATGTCAGCCCGGCGGCGTTTATTGGGGCTTTCCTTAAGGGCAGAACATCGCAGCTGTTTCTGTGAAGCAAGGCAATTTCTGTCTTTGTACACCAGTCGCCAAAACGGGTGTCTTGACACCTGACACTACCCCTTTTTACACATTTGTACACTATTTGAGGCCAGAGGGCAAAAGTAAGAAAACGCCCAGAAAACAAGCTGTTTTTCGCGTTTTCGGGGTAGTGTGCGGAATTGCCTTTATTGCCTTAAAAATCCGTTGCTCTACCACCTGAGCTACAGCCCCGTGGAAGTGAAAGAGCAAACCAACTAAGTTTAACAAAAAAGCCGGTTCTGACAAGGCGAAGATAGCCGGATATTTGCCGGCGGGCAACTTCTCGCAGCTTTGCCGGTTTGATACACTTTTTATCGGGGAGGGCAAAGTAATGAATCAAACACAGCTTCCTTTTTGCTCTTTCAGCTTTGTGAAAGGCGTTTGCGTAGTTCTTGGTTTGTCCGTCGCCCAATCGGCCGCCGTTGCAGCCGAAGCCGAATTTGTCTTTTGCTGCCGAGCGGAAAATGATTTGTATCGGCTGCTGAGTACGGATCGCGCAGCGTATCCGCGTTTCGATAATCCTGCGAAGGTTATCCAGGAGGCGGCAGAAGGTGCAGCCGTCCTGTTTCTGGCTGACGACTATCCTCAAAAAACCATCCGGCTTGAGCAGGCCATATTCGACGAGGCTTCCAGGAAACGCCTCCGGCTCTATGTGGAATATCCCGCTTACTTGCCAAGCCTGCTCGTTGGACCGCCAAAGCAGGCAAAATTGGAACGGGCTGTGGTTATGTCCGAGTTTTTTGGGAGTGCGTTGCCGCCGATGCGAATTGCCTCGATTAACGATTGCCACTATGTCCCTCTTCATGTGGAGAAGCCGCATTTGGTTCTAGCGAAAGTGGCCGGGGTCGATGAAGCGATATTCGGCTTGAAAGACACGCCTTATGAGCCGCTGCTGTTTGAGCATCCCCGGGGCGATTTGCTTGTGGCCACCACGAAATTAAGCCATTTTGTAACCGGCCGCTACATGCCGGATAAGGCCTGGTGTATCATCTGGCAGAGGATCTTCGAATATTTGCAACCGCACAGCCGGCCGCCCAAGCCAGCGTGGACGCCGAGCGTGCGGCCGACCTTTACACGCGATGAGCCGCTGCCGGAAGATGTTGAGCAGCAAGCCTTGCGACGCTCGGCCGATTGGATTATCCAGAGCCGCACGCTACGGCATCCTCAGTGGCCCAAACAGGCGCTGGATTGGGCGTTGACCTATAACACAGTCCGCGAGAAGCCGGCGGCTGACTGGCCGCGGGGCGATGGTTCACTGGGAATCACCGAAGGCTATAGCTCGATCATTTACTATGACGGCAGTCAGCCTATGCGCTATGCAGTACGTGCTGACTGCAATTGTGAGGCGGCGATGCTTCTGGCCTTTGACGCTGCTGTCAATTGCCGCGCTGAGCATGGGAAGATCGCCGAGAACTTGGTGGACTACATATTTTTCAAGTCCGGTTTAGTCGGCGGCAGACGCGATGATCCCACTCATCCGGCACATGGATTGATCGGCTGGGCCTTGGACAATCCTAATAAGTATTACGAGCATGATAATTCCCGTGTGATGTTGAGTGTGCTTGTCGTGTCCGCCATCCAAAAACAAGCTCGTTGGGATGAGCCGCTGCTACGCTGTCTGCTGGCCAACCTGCGAACCACCGGCCCACACGGATTTCGGCGGAAGCATTTATGGGAAGATGATCTGAAGAATAACGGCTGGCAACACTACTGGAGCGACCGCAGTGGAAACTATCCTCCGATGTGGCTTTGGGCGTGCAGTTTTTGGGCGTATGACAAGACGAAGTTCGAACCTTTGCGGCGAAGAAGTGAAGCCGGCCTCCGCAGACTCATGGCTGAGTTTTACCAGAGTGAGGAGATGCGCGCCGATTCAATAGCACTCGCAGAAATGCTGCTTCCTTTGGCCTGGCTGGTCAGAGTGGATGATAAACCGGAATATCGCCGCTGGCTGAAGCAAGCCGTTCTGGCTTTGGCGGCTTTACAGGATAGCTCTGGAGCTATTCGCGCCACAACCGGTGTGGGCTGGCAGGCGCCGACTTCTACCGCTGATTACGGCAGCCGCGAAATGCCGATAGTCCAGCGAAACAACGAGCCGATCTGCGATTTGCTCTATTCGTGCAATTTTGCCTTCATCGGCTTGCATGAAGCCGTCACTGCTACCGGCGAGCCGTTATATGCCGAGATAGAAAAAAAACTGGCCGAGTTTCTGTGTCGCGTACAGATCCGTGCTACGGACCATCCCGAATTGGACGGGGCATGGTATAGGGCCTTCAATTTCCGCAACTGGGATTATTGGGCGAGCAACGGCGATTGGGAATGGGGGGCATGGTGTTTAGAGACCGGCTGGACACAGCCTTGGATTGCCGCCGCACTCGCGCTTCGGCAAATGAACACCTCGCTTTGGGAGTTAACGAAAGCCGGCAAAATTAACGACTGCTTTGATCGAGTGCGTCGGGAAATGTTGCCTAACGAGGTGCTGCAGGAGAATGATTCCTCCTCTACAAAAGGCCCTTGAGTTCGGCGAAAGGAACTGGCGGAATGAACTTTCGAGCGGCAAAAGAAGAAGCCCTTAAGCAACGGACAACGGACATTGATCCCCAGGAAACAACCGAATGGCTGGAAGCGTTGGATTCCGTAATCGCCCGCAGCGGTAAGGAGAGAGCGGTTTACTTGCTCGAAAGGCTTTGGCAGTCGGCGCACCATCGGCGCTTGCCGCTAAGCTGCCAATTTACCACGCCTTATGTAAACACCATTCCCGTCGCAAACCAGCCTGCATACCCCGGCGACCGACAGTTGGAACGCCGCATCAAAAGCATTATCCGCTGGAATGCGATGGCGATGGTTGTTCGCGCGAACAAGGAGAGTCCTGGGATAGGCGGCCATATTTCGACTTTTGCTTCGGCGGCCACGCTTTACGAAGTCGCTTTCAACCATTTCTTTCATGGCAAGCAGGGCAGCGAGCCGCCGGATCAGGTGTTTTTTCAGGGCCATGCCGCCCCGGGGATATATGCCAGAGCATTTTTGCTGGGGCGCCTGACGGAAGAACACCTCATTAACTTCCGTCGGCAATTGCAAGCCCAGCCGGGCTTGCCTTCGTATCCCCATCCCTGGCTGATGCCTGACCTCTGGGAGTTTCCCACGGTCTCCATGGGTCTGGGGCCGATTATGGCTATCTATCAGGCACGGTTCAACCATTATCTTGTCGATCGTAATATCAAACCGGAAGCAAAAGCCTCGCGGGTTTGGGCTTTTTTGGGCGACGGCGAATGCGACGAGCCGGAAACCCTCGGCGCCATCACTCTTGCCGCACGCGAAAAGCTCGATAACTTGATCTTCGTGGTCAACTGTAATTTGCAACGGCTGGACGGCCCTGTTCGGGGAAACGGCAAGATAATCCAAGAGCTGGAAGGTGCTTTTCGCGGCGCAGGCTGGAATGTAATCAAAGTCATTTGGGGTTCGGATTGGGACCCGCTGCTGGAACGCGACGAGGAAGGGCTTTTGGTCCGTCGGATGGGCGAGGTCGTCGATGGCGAATATCAAAAGTATTCCGTCAGTTCGGGGGACTATATCCGCAAGCATTTTTTCGGCGTCGATCCCCGCCTGGAAGCTATGGTCGCCCATCTCTCGGACGAGCAGCTTCGCCGGCTCAGTCGCGGTGGTCACGATCCGGTGAAAGTTTACGCCGCCTACAAGGCCGCCGTCGAACATCGCGGCTCACCGACGGTGATTCTGGCCAAGACGATCAAAGGTTACGGCCTCGGTGAAGCCGGCGAAGGGCGCAACATCACTCATCAGCAAAAGAAACTCAATGAAGAAGAGCTGGTCGAGTTTTCTCGGCGGTTCGAAATCCCCATTTCGGAAGATGCCGCACGGAGGGCGGAGTTTTATCGACCGCCGCCGGACAGCCCTGAAATGCAATATCTCCTCGCACGTCGGAAGGCATTAGGCGGATTCGTTCCCAGCCGCCGCGCACCGACGGTGAAACTGAAGCCGCCGAAGTGGGAAAACTACGCCGAATTTTTCGCCGGCAGCGAAGGCCGGGAAGTATCCACCACGATGGCTTTTGTCCGGCTCTTAGCGGCCTTGATGCGCGACAAACAAATCGGTCGTTATATTGTCCCGATCGTGCCTGACGAAGCCCGAACTTTCGGTATGGAATCTCTCTTCCGACAATTCGGCATCTATTCGCATGTCGGACAACTTTACGAGCCGGTCGATTCCGATACCATCCTTTACTATCGAGAAGCGACGGATGGGCAAATCCTGGAAGAAGGTATTACCGAAGCCGGCTCTATGGCTTCGTTTATCGCCGCCGGCAGCGCGCACAGCAGTCACGGAATAAGCATGATTCCGTTCTTTATTTTCTACTCCATGTTCGGACTCCAACGCATCGGAGATTTGGTTTGGGCGGCCGGCGATATGCGCTGTCGCGGTTTTTTGTTGGGCGGCACTTCCGGCCGAACTACGCTTGCCGGCGAGGGCTTACAACATCAGGACGGCCAGAGTCATCTGTATGCTCTGGCCTTTCCCAACTGCCGCGCCTACGACCCTTGTTACGCCTACGAAATGGCGGTAATCATTCTCGACGGCCTGCGCCGGATGTTCTATGACGAAGAAGACATCTTCTACTACCTGACCCTGATGAATGAAAACTATGAAATGCCTATTCTGCCGATGGGTTCCACGGAAGGAATATGTCGGGGTATCTACAAGCTTTCGGCGTGCGATTTGGGGCCCAAAAAACCCAGCGTCCGACTTCTCGGCAGCGGCGCACTGCTGCGCGAAGCGCTTCGTGCCCAACAATTACTGGAGCAATTCGGCGTCGGCAGCGATGTCTTCAGCGTTACCAGCTATAAGGCTCTGTATGATGACGCTCGGGAATGCGACCGCTGGAATCGCCTCCATCCTGCCGAACAACCCAGAACACCGTATGTCTCACAAGTACTGGCCGAGGGATCAGGGCCGGTGGTTGCCGTATTGGATTATGTCTCTGCCGTAGGGCTTTCCCTGTCGCCCTGGGTGGTAAAAAACTACCGACATTCGAAAGGTAAAAGCCGGCGCGGCAGCGAAGAAAAAACTACTTCTTACGTGGTCCTCGGCGCCGACGGTTTCGGTCGCAGCGATGCGCGTAAAGAACTGCGGCGTTTTTTTGAAGTGGACGCTGAAAACGTCGCCCTGGCGGCATTAACTGCTCTTGCACAGGAAGGAAAATGGCCGCAGGAGAAGCTTTCCGCCGCCGTCGAGAAGTTAGGGCTTGACCCCGATAAACCAAATCCAGCAAGGGTGTAAAGAAGCAGCGTTTTTTTTGGCTTTCCTGCCTTAGTCGGAACATGCAAGGCCGTAAAATATGGGGTAAACTTGATTTATGAACGTCGAATTTAAACTCCCCCCATTAGGCGAAAATGTTGAAAGCGGCGACATCGTAAGCGTGCTCGTCCGCGAAGGCGATGTGATTGCCGCCAACGACGGCGTGCTTGAGCTGGAAACCGACAAAGCGGTTGTGGAAATACCTTGTCCCGTAGCAGGCAAGGTCAAAAAAGTACATGTCGTCAAGGGCGGAACGGTTCGCGTCGGCGATGTTTTGCTTACGCTTGAAGCAGAAGTTGCCGAGCCAGCACCGGAAGAAACCAAACCTCCTCAGCCGACGCCTCCCGAACCTGCGGCAAAGAAAAAAGCCAGGGCAGCGAAACCCGAAGCAGTCGAAGCTCCTGCGCCGCCGCCTGCCGGACCTGAAGCACGACGCCTGGCGCGCGAGTTGGGTGTGGACCTGGCTCGAATTCGGGGTACAGGCAAGGACGGCCGAATTTCGGTGGAAGATGTCCGCGCGGCCGCCGTTGCGGCCCGGCAACCCTCGACACCACCGCCGGTCGAAGAAGGCGTTCCCGCACAACCCGGCACACGCGAACCGGCTGTTCCGCCGGGTGAGTTGGGCCAGGATGCCTATGGGCCGGTACGTCGGCAGCCGCTATCACGCATTCGACGCACCATCGCCGCACAGATGGTCAAGTCGGCCGGCACGATTCCGCACGTAACCAACTTTGATGACGCGGACATTACCGATTTGGAACGCTTGCGGAAGACCGTACCGCCGGCTTATCTTGGGCCGACGATAAAGCTGACGATGATGCCTTTCGTCCTGAAGGCCGTGGCGCTCAGCCTTCGTCAGCATCCGGTCCTCAACGCCTCGCTGGATGAGGAAAAGGAAGAGATAGTCTATAAGCAATACATCAACCTGGGCGTAGCGGTGGACACGCCGCGTGGGCTGGTCGTGCCTGTGCTTCGCAATGTGGATCATCTCGGCATTCTTCAGATTGCCCGGGAGTTGACCTTGCTGGCCGCACGTGCGCGCGCGGCGGAGTTCGGCGTCGAAGAATTGCGCGGCGGGACGTTCACCGTTAGCAACCTCGGGGCGGTCGGCGGAGTTTACAGTACCCCCATCATAAATCATCCCGAAGTCGCCATTTTGCTCTCAGGGCGTGCGCGGTGGATGCTTGTCGGCCATGAAGGCAAGATCGAGCCGCGGTTGATGTTGCCTTTGAGTCTCTCTTATGACCATCGAGTGGTGGATGGCGCGGCCGCCGGCCGATTTCTCAACGAAGTGATTGACTATCTCCGCACTCCGGCTAAACTGCTACTGATAAAGTAACTTTGCCGGAGCTTTTTCATGGACACGCAACTCTGTGTAATCGGCGGCGGGCCGGGCGGATACTCGGCCGCTTTTCTCGCTGCCGATCTCGGTCTTAAAGTCGTACTCATCGAATTGCGCAAGCAACTGGGCGGGGTTTGTCTCTTGGAGGGGTGCATCCCTTCCAAAACTTTGCTTCATGCGGCAAAAGTCCTTGACGAAGCCAAAGAGCTGGCCTCCTGGGGCGTAGATTTCGGCGCCCCGCGAATAAAACTCGACGCTTTGCGCAACAGAAAAGACAAGGTCGTTGCCACCCTGAGCAACGGCCTGAAACAGCTTGCCGGCAAACGAAAAATCAATGTGCTTCACGGTCGGGCGGTTTTCGCCGATGCACATACGTTGAACTTCTCAGCCGCGGAAGCTCAAACCGCAACGCCTGACAAAATCACTTTCGAGCATTGCATTATCGCCGTCGGCTCTAGTCCGGCGAAGATACCCGCCCTGGACATTTCTTCCCCCAGAGTGATGGATTCTACTGCCGCCCTGGAATTACAGGATGTGCCGGAAACTTTGCTCGTCGTCGGCGGCGGCTATATCGGCCTGGAAATGGGCGCCATTTACGCCGCCCTGGGAAGCAAAGTTACTGTAGTGGAAATGACCGAGGGGCTGCTACCGGGTACGGACCGCGATTTGGTTCGGCCGCTGCAAAAGAGGCTGGAAAACCTCTTCGAAGCAATCTACCTTAACACTCAGGTGGAGTCGCTTACTGACGTTGGCGAGGCTGTAGAGGCCACATTTCAGGGCGAAGGGCCGGCAAAAACAAAACGCTTCCACCGTGTACTTGTCTGCACTGGCCGCCGACCGAACAGCGCCGCCCTGGGTTTGGAGAACACCAGAGTCCAAATCGATCGCCAGGGCTTTATCGTCGTTGATCCCCAGCGACGCACCGCAGAACCGAACATCTTCGCCATCGGCGACGTGGCCGGCGGGCCGATGCTCGCTCATAAGGCCATTTACGAAGGCAAAATCGCCGTCGAGGCTTTGTTGGGCAAACCTGCGGCTTTCGAGCCACGTGCGATTCCTGCCGTCGTCTTCACCGATCCGGAAATCGCCTGGGCGGGACTTAACGAAACCACCGCAAAAACCGAAGGTCGGAAAGTCGAGACGGCCGTCTTCCCCTGGGCGGCAAACGGTCGGGCACAATCGCTGGGGCGAACGGAAGGACTGACCAAGTGGCTTATCGACCCTGAAACCGGCCGACTTTTAGGTTGCGGCATTGTCGGCTATGGCGCCGGCGACTTGATTCCTGAAGCCGTGTTGGCGATTGAGATGGGTTGCTCGGCGAGGGATTTGGCCGACATCATCCACCCCCACCCCACCTTGAGCGAAACCCTGGCCGGAGCGGCGGAAGTCCATCTCGGCACGGCCACGGACCTTTATCGACCGAAAAGAGAGCGCCCCAAAACATGAGGCTTTTTCGGCAGAGGAGGCGCAAGGCTAGGATTCGTGTTTGCTGAAAAGCATGCAGCCGAGGCGGTAGAGGATGAGTAAGACAAACGCGCCGATCGTCGCCGCCAAGAAACCCAGCGGGCTGATGGGGTTAAATTGTTGGTGGGGAAAAATTCGGCTCAGGGCCAGCAAACCTAAAGCGCTCCCGCCAACGCCTAACACCACTGCCCCAAATGCTCCCGTCGGCTGTCGTAAAGGAAACAAGAGCGTCATCAGCAGTCCGACCAGCGTGCCGAAGCCCAACCATAGCAGCACGACGTTAATCCAATGTTGGGCGGCCGGCGAAAAGGTGATGTTCGGCATTTTGCGACCAAAAGAGCACCGCTCTAGGGGCCTTCCTTGTGCTGCCGGCGTCCAAGGGGTACCACGAGCGTATGCGGCACACTACACCTTGGACGCCAGCAACTCAAGGCGCCGTCCCCCCCGTAACGCAGTTTCTCACGTCGTGTTTCACCCCGGTTAGATTACCGGTCCCGCCGGTTATTACGACGCGAGCCACGTTCGGCGTGACTTGGTGCATCTTCCAACGGTTGACGAATGACGATTTGTTGCTCCCGTTTTTTCTGTTTTCCAAGAATCAGCTCTGGCCGGTTTATTGTCCAGCCGGAATGGATGTTTGCGGCTGCTGCTGGCTATAAGCCTTCATTGCTGCCGCTTCTCTGGCGAGCTTGAACTCAGGACCTGGCGGGTAGTATTGCACGTCGTCTTGCATGTAGTAAGGGCTGGGCAGGGTCTGACCGCCGGTTTCGACTTGACAACCGGTTAGCCCTAGACACACCACTGCCACCCCTGCACAAATGACGACCGTTCCCAGGAAGTGCCACATTGTGTATGACCTGGACATAAGGCCTTCTCCTCTTGCCCAGCTTGCCTATATTCACAAGCTCGCCTGTTTCACAAAACTCTTATAGTCGGTACTTTCGTTGCAATCGTTATCGTCAGGATAAGATGAAGAACTTTAAGGCCTTTTCACCTGGGGAGAGTACGGGTTACTGAAAATGGGAAAAAAGATATGCATTCTGGGTGTCTATATGCAAATGCTCCGACTTAGGCTCATTCATCCAGTGCACTTCAAAGCCCGCTTATAGGTCGATCTGATACACCGCAAGGATATTTTCCGGCGGAACATCGGGCTGGAACAAGTGGGCAGGTGAAAGGATGTACCCACCCTTCCGGCCAAGAATCTCACAATAACGACGTGCTGCTCTTCGGATTTCTTCCGGGGAACCGTGCGGCAGGAGGTGTTGCATATCCAGACCTCCATGAAAACTGATTCGACCCTCATATTGCCGTGCCAAGCATTCCGGCTCCATTTCCGGCCCCACCGGCTGGATTGGGTCTAAGACATCTACGCCCAAAGAGATCAATTCTGGGATGAAGGCACTCATCCGCCCGCAACTGTGATAAAGTACTTTAGCTCCCAGGGAGTGGATGCAATCAATCATTTCTTTAAGATAGGGTGCGACAAACTCGCGGAACATGGCCGACGAGATGAGAGGGCCTTTTTGACTTCCGAGGTCGCTAATCAGAAGATACAAATCGATGCGGCCGTTTGTGGCCTCGGCTGCACGTATATAGTCTTCTCGATAGAAGTCGGTAAACTTACGGCAAAGAAAGTGCGCCCATTCCGGCCGTTCAATCATATCTACAAACATCCCTTCCCAACCGCGCACCAGCGAGGGACGTTGCCAAACGTCGGCAAAACCATACAGCAGGGCGTGGTCTTCCCAGCGTCGGCATTGCTCGGCAAGCGAAGAATAATCGAACAAATCGTTGGATGGCCAGGGAAAACTTTCCAGCTCACTGAAGGTGGTTGCCCGGGCCAAAGCGCCCTGAACATCCTCGCGCATCGGTCCCCACGGCGTCGATCGATAAATATAACGCTCGCCCCAAAAGTTCTCGAATATTCCGCCGGGGAGTTCACGTTCGGGCGGATCGGGTATCTTCAAATGGTAGATGTCAATACCCAAATCTTTTAACAGCCGGTCCCGATCATTGTGGCCTACATAGGCCAGGAGTCGGTTCCACGTGCATTCTTCCGCCCAGAAGTCGCGCGGCGTGCGATCAGGGCGTAGATGGTCCAAAGCCGTCATTACTCTTTCTCGGGGGGTCATAAAAGGTTTCCTAAAACCCAGGTCTGAATTATTACCCGCAATATGAAGCGGTCGATTTTTTCCCGGCCTCTGCCCTATTTTCTCAAAATCTGTTAAAAACAAAATAGAGCAGACGGAAGCTACTCGAAGCCAAGAGGACCTTACATGGTGGACAATTTGCTTTCGGCGGTTTTGGGCTTTGCTTTATGGAAGTACGATCTGTGGCTGGCCTTGCCGGCTATATTGGCCGTAAGCCTGGTCTATGCTGCCACGAGGCATGAGCGGATGGGGCCTTTGCTGATTCATGCCGGTCGCGTAGCCTTATGGATTATCGGCTTCATGCTTGCCGTATTTGTGATTATGCAGATTATCTCATGGCGGCTGTGAAACACGCCCTTTCTCATCTCCTTTTCGCTTCCGAATAAGCCGCCCCCATTTTAGCTTAGGCCTGTCCGACCTATTTATGTGTCCAGAATAGATTTCTTAAAGATTTTTCTTCGCACTTTTTCTTCTTGTTGGGTTACTATTAAGGGTGGACCCCAGCCGGAAGATTTTATTTCTGGCTTAAGAGGGAGGTTGGGGCTTTTTCAATGTCTGATCTTATGCCCAATATCCACTTTCTGGACCTGTTCACCAAAAGCCAGGTGCGGCTCTACCGCTACATTGTCATGCTTGTGGGCAATCAGACAGAAGCCGAAGACATTCTCCAGAACACAAACCTCGTCCTGTTAGAGAAAAGGGATAGTTACGAACCTGGAACGAACTTCATGGCCTGGGCGAGCAGTGTGGCATACCTTGAGGTGCAGAAGCATCGGGCGGCAAAACGACGAATCACGAACCTTTTGAGTGAAGCAACCTTGGAATTACTGGCCGCCGAAGCCCGCGAACACGCCTCGCTTCTGGAACAGCGCTTTGCCGCGCTGCCCGGCTGTATGGAAAAGCTGGCCCCTGCCGACCTGGCCTTAATTAAGGATCACTATTATCACGGCCTTTCGTGGGAAAGTATTGCCCGGTCGCTTGGGCGGACGGCGAGTTCCGTACGCCATTCGGTCTGTCGCATCCGTCGCGAGTTGAAGCGTTGCATCGACAAAGCAGTCGGTGTGGAAGAAGAAGTCGGCCCATGACCCGAAACCACCCCAGCAAAAACCGTTACGAAGAATTGTTTGCCTTGCTGGACGACTATTGCGACGGTACGCTTACGCCCGAAGGCGCAGCTCGGTTGGATGCCTGGCTCCGTGATGATCCCACCGCCCGGAAACACTTCTTCGCCTATATGGAAGTTCACGCTGACCTGGGCTTAATGGCTGGGAAGCCTTTAACTGCACTCCCGAAAGCAGCTAAGAGTACTCTATCGGCTGAATTCTTCGGCGTTGAAGAGGCGCCGACGCTACTATGCTCAGACCTCTACCAACCCCGATTGAAATTGCCGGTGATAATTCCGGAACCGCCGATGCCGATACCGTGGTATAGCGTCAATTCACCGATCGGATTGCCGCTGATTGCTTACACTCTCGGTGCAATCATAATGCTCATCGCCATCGGCGTTGGGGCTGTGGTCCGTGTCAGCCACGACTACGAAATTGCTGCCAGTAAGACTGCAACGAGTGAAGAAGAGTCCGGCGGCGATGGACTAGCCGGCGGCCTGGCAACTGTCGAGAAGGCTAAACCGAAGAAGGAGGAAGCACCGGTTGTCGGCCATATTAGCGGCATGGTCGGTTGCCGCTGGGCTGACCCGTCCTTAAAGCCTATTGCTCCCCACATCCGACAGGGCGCGAAGTTTGCCTTAGCCTCCGGCCTGATGGAGATTACTTACGACACCGGTGCCAAGGTCATCCTGCAAGGCCCTTGCACTTATGAAGTCGAATCACCCCACGGCGGCTATCTCTCGCTTGGCAAGCTCACTGCAAAAGTGGCCAGTGGCCAGCGGCCGGCGGCGAAAAATCGTAAATCAGAAACCATAAATCATAAATCTCACTCACCACTCGCCACTAGCCACTCGCCACTCTTCACCGTCCGCACCCCGACGGCGCTTATCACCGACCTCGGCACGGAGTTCGGCGTAGAAGTCTTCGATACCGGCGAAAGCCAAGCCCATGTCTTTCAAGGTCAGGTTGAAGTCCGCCTCACGGGCGATGTTTCTGAGTCGCAAAGTTCTGCGGAGGCGAGCCGCGTCATTGTGCTAGGAGAGAACCAATCCGCCCGTGTTGAGCGCAGCGGGGCCGGAAGGACAGGAGGCATCATCCATTTGTTATCCGACGGGGCAAAACCTTCCGGCTTCGTACGCACAATGCCGCCGCCGAAAGCCGTGCAGGAGAGCGAGGCCTACGAGAAGTTGGTGCTGTCGCTGAAGCCGGTGGTGTACTATCGCATGGAGCAGCCGAAGGACGAGAAGGACCGCTTTGTGGTGTTCGATT
>Ga0272448_1002017_pt1 | contig 26318 bp, 22 predicted proteins | sample YNPCB0191_FD_202220 | JGI IMG/M metagenome (GOLD analysis project Ga0272448, IMG submission 202220) | Hot spring sediment microbial communities from Yellowstone National Park, WY, United States - YNP-CB-019-1 | ecosystem: Environmental > Aquatic > Thermal springs > Hot (42-90C) > Sediment... | reverse complement strand
CCCTTGTAAAGGTGAAAGAATTCACTGTAGACTTCATCTTCTGCACTCTAACTCGCTATGACCTAAAACCAGCGTGAAGTGAACCTTCATCAACGAACTTTTCTCCTCCCCCGCCGTCAGACTACGCCCTCTCCACTAACATTCTCCACCCTAACCACGAACATCTCACCTACACCATAAAACATACAAACAACACCACGAAGAAGACACAAAAACAGAGCTAGGATCAGAAACCCTCCACAGACCCTTCAGCAAGGCTTAAAACCCGCCACAGAGAACCAAAAATCAAAAAAACAACGAAAAACTAGACAGCACTTTCGGAACTACTGTGTGTAGGTTGCAAGAACTTTTTCTTTTGACCATCCTCTACGTAGTAAACCTAGGGCTTCGGTTTTTGCAAAAACTACGCAGGTACAGCTAACTGGATCGGGTTCTACATCAATTTTCAGTGACGCTTCACCAATTTCTTCGATTGAAATTTTTAATAAGTCAGCGAAAATTTTCATGCCTCGTCCTATATCAGCTGCACGCCTTTCGTTGACGACAAAATTTAGCAATGTTCCTTTTTCTCCTCTTCCTTTGCAGCACGAATCTCCCTCTTCCGTTGACCAAAAAGTTTGAAATTTCATCAAAATATATCATAGATTTTAGTATGTTCGAGTCATTTTTTTATTCTCTCTATATTTTTTGTGGCAACTTTCATAGAAACCAAATTTTACACGTCGTCTCATGTATCACAGTGTTTATTAGATCTTATATTCACTAGGAATATTCCTGACAACGTAAGCATTGAACCAAGTATTGACACAAAATCCATGTTTTCTCCCAAAAAAAGCCATCCTGAAAATAAGGCAACTAGTGGAATTATGAAACTGGAACTTGAGACAACCGTTACGTCTTCATTTTTCAGAAGATAAAGCCATATTGTCCATCCTACAACAGCGCTGCCAATGGCTGTGTAAATGACCATCCAAAGATACATTGATTCTTGTGGTAAAAAAAGTCTTCCTGAAAATAAATCAAACACTCCTAGAGGGACTATACCAAATGCCCATTGAAAAAAGTTTGTTATAAAAGAATCAACGTATCTTAGAAATCTTTTATAATAAACTATCGTAACAGCCCAGAGGAATGCGCCAAAAATCAATAGCAATGAAGAAATTAAGGTTATTGTATTAATCTTTCCGAGGAAAAGAAGAATTACTCCTATGAATCCGACAGTTGTTCCTACAAGTCTAACGAAGTTTATCTTTTCATCTAAAAATGGAATAGCTAGACAAAATACGAAAAGCGGCTGCGTGTATGTAAGCACCGCTCCTAGACCTGAACTTTCTCCCTCTAGACCAGTATTTGTAACCATAACTCCGAACGTATTTATTGCGCATAGCAGTAAAACCCTCTTTAGGGTTTTTGTATCGTTCGGAATTCTTTTTCGTAGTGCTAGAAAAGCTGGAGACATTGCAATTGTAGAGAAGATAAATCGATGTAACATAAAAACTGGTGAGGGGACGTAACTTAAGGCTATTTTGGTTGCAGACCATCCTGTTCCCCACAGTAAGGCAAGCAGTAGAAAGAGTAGAAGGTTTGTAGGTTTCATGTTTTTCGCCATTTTTATTTTATGGTAATGTGTGACGTTATAGAAAGGCTTCGTATATTAGGTTGTTGCTTCCCGATTTATTACCTTTGAGTAATATTTATATATTACCATTTGGTAATTATTTTCACGTAGATACAAAACATGGAGGTGAGTTGTATGCCAGATGAATACTGGGATGATTGGTATGAAGGAAGGAGAAGGTTGTGGCCGTTCTTCCGAGGTGGATTCATGGATATAGACAGAATAATGCGAGAAATAGAGGAGTTTATGGAGAGACAGTTCGAAGAGTTTTCTAGAATGGCACCCAAGGATCTTGTTAGGGAAAGAACTTTGCCAGATGGCTCTAAAGTACGCGAGTTCGGACCATTCGTCTACGGCTACACAATGAAGATAGGACCTGACGGTAGACCAGAAGTGCGACAATTCGGCAACATCAAACCTGAAGCACGATTCGGTAGACCGCATGTAAACATAAGCGAGGAACGTGAACCACTTGTTGATATAACGGAAACTGACAACGAGGTTCATGTTATAGCAGAGCTACCAGGCGTCGATAAGGAAGATATTAGAATGCATGGAACAGAAACTTCGCTGTCGATCGATGTAGATACAGCTGAACGGAAATACCACAAAATCGTTGACCTCCCAGCAAAAGTCGACGTAAAGACAGCTAAAGCCTCTTACAAGAACGGTGTTTTAGAGGTACGATTGCAAAAGAAGACTGACAGAGAACAAAAAGGCGAGCCCATATTACTCTAAACAAACCTCTTCTCTTTCCTTTTTTAAATAGTTAAACCAAAAAATAAACAACAAGTTCTAAAAAAGAAGGCGTATTCTTAATTGGCATGCTCCATCCTGGCGAAAAATTAGGTCTTATGCCTCAATACCGATTATGAAATCGGCAGTTTTAATCACCTTATTTGCCCAAACAAGAGTTCCTGTTGATGTGAAGCCAGGAAAAAACAAGATCATCAAAAGCCTTCGGGTTGTGGACAACAATTTCGAAACGGTCTGAAAGATCTTTATCAATTTTCTCCTTTACGAGATCCATATTTACAGGACGATGATCTGGTGCGTAAACAAAGACAATCTTCTTCCTTCGACGCTAGCTGCAGTAAGCTCCTCAATGACCAGTGATGCTAGCTTTTGTGTCGGCGTCGGTCTAATCATCAACCAGAATCTCGACTATCGAATATGAACTTACACATTCCGATATTGGCTTTGACCCAATTGGAGGAAGGTCTATCTTATAATCGACTAGTGCTAAAAGTTTATGACTCTCTATTTCCGCCTCAAATATCTGATCTTGGCATGAGGCGACTATTTTTCGAGAACTAGAGTTATTACATGGATAAACACACATTTTGACAATGGAAACATCGAAAACTTTGCCAATCTACGAAGTGCCGTCATTTTCTTAGATGCAGGAAAGTTTTTTCATAATTGAAGATACTATCGAATAACCCTTGGTTGGTCTTTCCTTTTCAATTACTGTTTAGAGACGCAATTTCTCTCTGCTATCAGGTGCTGTTGTCGAAAGACTAATATGAGCTCAGTAACACAAAATCATCTATCGATTTGTAAGGAAGCCTCTCTATCCTGATTTTGGGTTGGTTGGATGGCATGCGCTTCTATTGAAGCGTTGAATCAAGGTAGAGAAGCTCCCTTTTTCCAGCGTCTCTTTGACTGGAACTTTGCAGGTGTCTTTTGTTACGGCAAAAGCGGGTGATGTTTAATACTAATTTATTACATGAACGGTTTGGTCTAATGTTGGCTTCGATTTTAACCACCATCGTTTTATTCAATAGAACCATTATCTTTCTTTTTAAGATTTTATTCTTCGTTATGTTTTTATTAATACTTAATTTTAATATATATGTTTTTTGTTTAATTAAATAGAATTATTTTAAAATTTCATTCTCTCTTTATTTTATGAGAAAAATTTATATGAAACTTGCATAATTTCAGTCAGTATGAGAGAGAGCATCTTTCAAAATAAAACGTCCAGAAGGAAAAAATTAGGAACTGAAAGAATAACTAGGAAATTGCAGGGTAAAGTTTTAAATATTGAAAGGACTGGGGAGATAATCGAAAAAAATGGCGAAAAATGGGAAAAGTGTATATTTACTGTTGAAATAACAGGTTTTTCAAAACGCACTCCAGAAGAAATAATACCAAGAAAATTTAGGTGTAAAAGGTTAAAGGTTGTTCGATATTGTTGTTTTGATTGGCATTATAGAACTAATGTGACAAAAACACTTAACTCAGATGAAACTCAGGTTGTTTTGAATGACAAAAATGAATGACATAATCTATTAACAAATTGGAGAAACTTGATAAACATGACAACTGAATATAAAATTTTGACCAACCTCAAAGAGTCTATCGTGAATTTGAATATAGAAGGCATAAAAAAGGCAGCGGAAGATGCTTTAAAGATAGGAATGCCTGCTTATAAAGCGATAATTGACGGCATGGCAAAGGGTATGGAAATTGTCGGTCAAAAATATGAGAACGGCGAGTACTTTCTTGCTGAGCTCATTATGGCTGGCGAGACTATGAAGGAGGGCATGAGTGTTCTCGAACCACACCTGAAAGCCGGCGATGTCAAATCAGCCGGAAAGGTCATAATCGGAACAGTTAAAGGTGACTTGCACGATATAGGAAAGAATATCGTTGCAACACTCTTGATGGCCGCAAACTTTGAGGTCGTTGATCTTGGGGTAGATGTGTTGGCAGAACAATTTGTAGAAGCAGTTAAGAAAAACTCACCTAACATTGTTGCAATGTCAGCCCTACTTACAACAACAATGATTGAGATGGAGAATGTTGTTAAGGCGCTTCAAGAGGCTGGGCTAAGGCAAAAAGTTAAAATAATAATTGGAGGCGCTCCAATAACGCCTGATTTTGCAAAGAAAATAGGTGCAGATGCAACGGCAAAAGACGCAGTCGAAGGCGTCCGAATATGTAACCAATTGATGAAAGCAAACAGGTTATGTTAATTAGTGTACGAAAACTTAAGAGGGTATTAAATGTCGGCAGTTATTAAAGGCACATATACAATTGAGAAGCATTATATTGGAGAAAATAGAGTTCCAACATTATGGTTCTATCGTAAACAAGAGAAAAGAAAATGTGCAGTTATATCTCTGCATGGTTGGACGGGAAACAAGGAGGGTATGTTAGCTCACTGCTTAAGGATGGCTGATGCAGGATTTTGTTCCATCTCAGTTGATGCCCGAATGCACGGAGACCGTTTAGATCCAGAATTTTGGGGGAAGTTCGCTGAAAACTTTCCTCGAACGTTCTTCACAATAGTTGTTGAAACTGCTAAAGACGTTAAACAAATTATAGATTTTCTAGAAACAAGGGATGACATAGACTCTGACAGAATAGGAATGATGGGTGTCTCCATGGGAGGTTTCATCACGCTGGTTGCTACTTTCTTAGAAAAAAGAATCAAGGCTTCAGCATCCGTAATCGGGGCAGCAAATTTTCCGCTTTTTGTTGAGAGGATGGTGTCTTTAAAGGTTTTACCTTTCAAGGAAAAACCAATGTGTGAGCCTGATGAAGAAACAAGAAAATTGTATAGGGATTTCGATCCTCTAAATAATCTTGAGAAGTTTCCTCCAACTGCCTTACTTCTTACTGGTGGTTCACTAGATATGTTCATTCCTAAAGAGGGCATCCAGGGTCTATACGATGCTCTGAAGCCATATTATCAAAATTGTAAGGATCGATTGAAATTGAGATTCTTTAATATAGGTCACGAATACCCTCCTGAGATGGAAACAGAAGTCATCAACTGGTTCAAGAAACATCTAAGAAAGAACAAAGGTAATAAAGAAGTATGATTCCACAGAAGAAAATTTGTGGAAAAATTTTTTACAGAAAATACTTAATTTTTTCATCTAACTTTTCTCATTTCTTATCAAAGCGAAGTCGTTTCGACATGTCGTCTATTCTTGTAAAATTATTACATAATTACGAAATTCTTAATAATGAGACTGAAAAAATAGAACAGAAAAATCGTGATTAATATGGATGAAATAGACAAAAGAATCCTTTCTTTTTTGTTTAAGGACGGAAGAATCTCTCTCATTGATATCTCGAGTAACCTTCTCAGGTATGGAATAAAGATTTCTACACCGTCAGTAAAAAGAAGAATTTCTCAATTAGTAGAATCAGGCATCATCAGGAAATTCGGAGTCATTTTAAATTTTGATCAACTGGATTTGGCAAGTCTAGCGTTCATCAATCTGAAAGTAGAGCCTTCTGTTATCCTAAAAGTGGCGAAAAACATCTCACTTTTGCCTGAAGTTCAAGATGTCTACGTTGTTCAGGATGACTACAATCTTCTGGTCAGTGTCCGATGCAAAGATTATAGAGAAATTAGTGCGCTTATTGAGCGTTTTTCAGCGTCGCGATACGTAAAAGATATTAGAGCATGTGTCGTTCTTGACTATTTTTCCAAATCAAATTTAACCCCTCAGATTTTAAAAGAAGCTGATGTTTTGACTGTTGACATTGATAGAGATGGAAAAAATGAGGTTATACTCGATAATCCAGTTCTCTCGACTATCGTAAAACCCCATTTGGGAGGGCGAGTTTCTGAAATTATCTTCAAAGAAACAGGAAATAACCAAGTGAAAACTGATAATGGTTTTCTACTCGATAATTTTGCTGAAGAAGGTTGGGGCAGCTTAGCCAACTTGCCCTACAATTATGAAATTCTTGAGACTAATAAGAAATTTGTAACTGTGAAATTGTCTACGTCTTTTGATGGATCTAGACTTAGAAATCTTATTCTCGAAAAGAAGATTACGTTATTCTCAGATAGTGGATTGATGCGTGTCGACTATAAAATCTCAAATAAGTCTGAAAAGAGTCAAAAAGTTACATTCTGGGTCTCAAACTATGCTGCGGTTGGGGGCGACATCGATGAAGAAGATTGTTTCTTCTTACCTATTGAAGGAAAAATGGAATCTGAAATGTATAAACGCCGAAGTTACCATGTCTTGTGGCCAGTAGAAAATCCAGAGACCTTGGGGGAGGAGGCTAGTCACTACATAAAGATTGAGCAGCCTGAAATTCGAGAACAAAAGATAAGTGACGGCTGGGCAGCATGGATGGACACTCGATCAGAAGAAATTGTAAGTTTCTTCTGGAACAAAAAAGAAGTAACATACATAAAGAGGTGTTTTCTGCTAAATTCCTATTCCTTTGAGATAATATTCAAAACAATTGAGTTAGAACCTGGACAATCAAAAAATTACACGTTTTTCGTGATGATAACAAAAGGAGGCCAAGACCTCGTCTGGCAGCAAAACGAGAAACTAAGCAGAGAGTTTCAATAAAATGGTCTTACATTATTTCTTGTCGCATCTTTGTTAATACGGCATTGCCCAACGAGCTTCAAAGATCATTGCTAGAGCCGCGCTGAACGCTACGATTAAACTTTCACCGGCGAATAAACCAGCTACAAAAGTCATTTTTTCTTGTTGATACTGCTCCTTAAGTACGTATTTTTTGATGAACTCTCCTAGGATTAAGCCAACTAAAAATCCAATTGAATTTGAAATTGGTGAAGCGGCGCCAGCAGCAAATCCTATAACTGAAAATGGTATCTTCATAAACATTGTTATAAACTGTAACGCTGTTCCGAAGACAAAAAAGACGATAATATAAAACGGGTTGAATGTGGTTATCGATCTGGTAACGAAAAGAGAAGTCATCAATATCTGAGAAGGCCAGTAAGGAGATGGATATATTTCAGAAGGAACTTGAGCGATTTTCCAAAAAACGTATACAAAGAAATATCCGCCAATTATTGACAAAGGCAATGCTAAGAGGGATGTTTTCACCAAACTTTTAGGACTTGTTCCCACTAGCTCAGCAGTCTTAAATGTCGCGCACCAACCGGCGCCCCCAGAACCACTTGCTTGAACTGGTGCAAACCAAACAGCATATCCCGTATATCCACTAGCAATGATTATTCCTTCTCTAACATATGGTATATCCATACTCACTCCTGTTAGTCCTAGAGACCGTGAAACGATCACGTTGTTAATGAAATACCATCCGACAGACATCATAAGAAAAATCCATAAAGGAAAATCAGGGACGAGAATCCAAGAGAGTATCGCCGATCCAACCGATCCTACAGAAAAAAGTATCATAATAAGTCTAAAAGAAATAAGCTCCTGAGATTCCTCTAAAGAAACTTTTCTAAGACTTTTGAATACATCAATGAAAAATTTCGGCTGCAAAAGAAGAGGCAGAAAACCTGCTGAAAGTGCCAATCCAACAAGCGGGCTAGCCCAAAAATTTAGAATAGATCTGACCCACGTATCCTGTAAATTCATACCAATTTTCCAATCTGTGAATAATCCAAGATTGACCAAGATTGGATTACCTATGAAATAAAATGCAATACTTCCCGCAAGCATACTAAAAATTACGCTTTTGGGAAGCATCATACCGATTGCTATGATAATCAAGTCAGTAGCTATTCCAAGTGAAGCTCCTGGAAGAATTCTTTCAATAGTAGAATTCAAGTCAACCCAAGGTAGCGGGATGAGCGTTGCAGGAACTTTGAATGCGGATTTAGAAACCATTGGAATCGCGTAGAGAAAAATTCCGTATATGAAACCTACAAGCCCAGATAACAGGAAGACCTTTTCTTTTCTAGTCTTTACTTCGCTTAACGATATACATAGCTCAGCATTCACTTGCGACATGGGAAATGGAAGTCTTTCGCCTTCAACAAATAATTGACGATTTAGGAAACCAAGAGAAACATCCATTAATATGGAAATAACACTTGAAACCAGCATGATTGCGACAATTGGAAGCATGTTAGAATCTAGAAGATCTCTACGATAGTAAACTTGCACAGGCGGCGCAAACCATGAAGGCAGAGCGTCAGTGAGCTTAAAACTTGCTGTTATTTCCGAAGCCTTAAAATAGCATCTAAACAATAAATTTATTGCAAAGCCTCCACTTGTGGCTGTGCCACATCCAACCATTAATGTAAGAATTTCACTCTTTGTTAGTGGTTTGTCAAGTAATTTTGCGATCAACTCTAACATCATTACTGTTGCGAACTGTGCTGCCCAACCAAGTGGGCTTCCAGTAACCAAGAAAAGCCATATCGCGGCAGGTTGAAGGACTATGCCAGAGTAGATTATTCCCAGAATTACTCTGGTTGTCAGTCCTGTTTCTTTTTTCTCATCTTTTATCGTCATTATAATCCACCTTTATTGTATTCAGCTCATTTTGTCGAATTTGATAACTTTTCTTTTCATTGTCCGAAAGAGATTGCCAATTCAGAAGTTGTCTTCTCAATTCGTTTACGAACGAGCGGTTTGCGGTCTTCCAAACAGAAAGAATTCCGTCCAAACGTTCAATGAAAATGTTTGTATGATATTTTTTCTCAGATCTATTAAAAACAAGTCTGAAGCTTACTCTCTGTCTGATACCAGCTTCATAAGGAGACAGTCTTGCAATAAATATTATGGATTTCTCTTCATCTTTTTCACAGTAACTAATATCTCTTGCAGAAAAGAGAGAAACTCGTTCAGTTGGAAACGATTCAAGAAATTCTTTCATATAACATAACAAACCTTCCTTAACGCTTTCTTCAACCACAAAAGGCAGAGGAATAAGCCATTCGTTGCCTTTGGGTTTTGTAGGCATCTTCCATTTTCTTTCAAGAGACGGCGTAACCATCTTTGACGCCTTGTAAAAGGGGTAAGCTACGGATGTTAGAATTGCTAACATCGTTAGTTCCACAGAGTTAATTACCATTGAAGAAGAATAGTTTGGAACAAGACCCGCTTCTATTCCTAACGCTCTAGTGATTTGTATGCCTAGAATGCCAATGGTGTAACCTAGAACAGAACTTAAAACGCTGTAAAGTACGGCTTGAGAAAGAAACATTCCAACGATATGTAGTGGCGATAAACCAATTGAACTGTATATACCAATCTCTTTGGTTCGTTCGTGAACCATGCCTAGCATTAGGTTAAAAATTGAGAAAAACACCATTATGAAAGGCACTATAAGAGACTCTGTTCCTATTAAGAATTGTTTTGATTGCTGTAACAAACAAATTCTTCCATCAATCCCTGAGTAAACATTGATTTTCGTAAATTTAGTTGAAAGAAGCTGAAACACATTTGTAATAAACGTTGAGTCTTGGAATGACGTTGCTAAAGTATAAATATGTGCGCCAAGTTGAACTGCAAATTCATATGGAATTATTATTATGAATCTTGATTCTAGGTGGCCACCCACTCCTCCAATTCCACCGACTCCTGTTCCTCCTCCACCTGGAGTCGGGATTATCGAGTTTTGATCTAAATCAACTATTTCGTCAATTATACTTTCATTAAATATTCCACAAACTGTTATGTGAATATTGGATAATCTTATCTGATCACCGATTGAAATGTTTAAAACGTTTGCCGCCTCACTTGGAATAATGCATTTATACCTGTCAGATGAAGTAAACCAACCTCCATATATTGCTCTTTGTATCTTAATGGGTTCATCGAACTTTAATCCCAAAATTCCGTGTATTGTGTAATTCTTTCCTTGGGATTCGTATATGATTTTGCTGCCGCCAATAAATGCCCGAGGAATTATAGTTCCATTATACTTGCGTACTATTTCATTAATTATTGATATGGCCTCATTACTGAGGGGCGCATAGTTTCGGTCTCTAATTAGTAGACCATTGTATTCTGTTTCTCCAGTGTATTCACCAATTACCTGTCTTGAGATTTCTGGAAATGAAGAGAGAGATACAAGCGCAAAAGTTATTAATGTTAGTGAAATTATTGCTAACGCTGTTCTCATTTTTCTTCTACGCATATTCGAAATTCCCATGGAGAATGCAAGTATCATAGCGCTTGCCTTACTGATTTCGGTAAAGTGTTTTCCTAAGAATTTTACACGAAATTCTTTTGCATATCCCCAAGATTTCCAAAACAGAATAATTAAGGCTGGAAGGATTAAGCAGGCTATCGTGAACCCCATTAGAACTAAGGAGGAGTTTGGTGAAACTTTAAAGCCTGGATGACTTAGGCTTAGGATAAGCAGAAATATGATGATGATAATCCCAGTAGATATGCTTCTTTTGAGAGTGCTACGGTATTCGAATAAAAGTCTCTCTAACAAAATGGAGAACGGTATTAACATAACGGTGAAAAAAACAATAGTGTTCGAAGAATCTTGGATAAGTGTTCTTACATCGCCATATATTGAGAATTCGTACGCCCATACAGCGAAGGCATTAGCATAGCTTGCCTCATAGTCTTTTACGTTTTTTGCTCTAACAATGTTGAGAAAATTAAGTTGGTTTTGTATTTGTTGAGTTTCATTTATTGAAAGAGTAACGCCGAAAGACGAAGTTATTCTTATTCGTTCTTCATTAAGTAAGTACATGTCATTAGCAATCTGAATTGGAGTAAGATGAAGGCATTCACCAGTTTTTACCTTAAATCCTGAACCAAAAGGGTTAGTTTTTGTGGCATTTATTAGCCATCCCGTTGGATAGACCCTTACTGCGGAATGAATAATGATTTCGGATGCACTTTCAGGGGGGACAAAAATCATTGTCACTGGCGAGGTTATGTACGTGTAGGTTCTCATAGTATATCCGAAGTGGTCAAAGGCGAAATGCGTGTTGAAATCGTTAACTTCGAAGAATAATCCTGGAAGTGGAGTAAGAGAGGATGGATAAAGGATGTCATAAAGCGCTATTTTTCCACATTTAAATACAATTGGATAAATCTCTTCTTTTTCTGAAAGAATCAATGTCTTCTTAGGAAGAGTGGCATGTTTCCCATAATCTGGAGCATATATCAAAGATCCATCCGAAGAATTTTCAACATAAGCCTCGAAAATATAACTGAAATCACCTAACGGGTTGACATACACTGATCTAGGAACAACGCCATGAATAACAAACCTGCCTTGAGAGTCGGCTCTAACAAAGAATTCATGCCCATATAAGGGAAGATTATTCCCATACATGTCTTGACCGCAGACATAAGGCTCGACTGGGTAGCCTTGAACGTATACTAAGGCGTATGGTACTGGCGTAAACCAACCAGTCGTATAATTATACTCCAACACTTGCCCCTCGAGAGAGGCAAACCCTCCCATTCTATCATCATACCTAATAGGTACTACCGATGGAAGAACAAGAGACACGTCATTTGAAAAAGCATAGATGGTACACATAGTAGCCTCAGCTTGAGGTCTAAGGTTGTCAAAATTTAGATAGTCTAAAGTGTCATGCGGCGTGTTATGATGGGGAGTTAAGGTTTGTGTGGTTGCGTACGTTACTCCCATTCCTCCTGCCAAAGTGAAAGGTTCGCTGTCGAACATGTATTTGGTATACATTGTTCCTGGATTAAGGCTCATCAAAAGACAGTTTATGATTTTGAGATTTCGACCAGTTTTCTGCTGGATATCTGGAAGGTACGAACTAAAGATCACTTTGAAGGTCTCAAATCTAGAGATGACTTTCTGGAAAGTGTAGAAGTACCCCCAGAAGAAGACGCCTATGACGTCGTTTTCACTGCTTAGATCGAGATTGATGAGTAGCTTGTACTTCCAACTTTTACCTGTAGGGGTGGAAACAACATCAGAAAAATGGTCGTTGACAAAGGATCTTATCCCTGCTAAAGCCTGATTATGACCAGATAAAGCTAAAAAAAGTATAGTTCTTTTAGGCGGGTTCTTGCTGAAATACCTTGCCATCTCTAGTAGGACTGAGATCCCTGTGCTTTCTTCTGCACCTGGAGCCAAAGAAGGAACTATTGAATACGAATCGTAATGGGCAGAAACGACAATAACATCTGAACTTAATTGAGAGTCTGTACCATTCACATAACAAATAATGTTTTTCCCTATTTTATCTTCAAACTTCATTTCCAGCCTAAGTTTTGCATGAACCGGACTTTGAGATATCAAGGAAAGCAAGTCTAGAACGTTACTTTTTCTGATCAGCACGCGTGGAAAGTTAAGAGGAACATTGAGGTATTTTTGAGAAGCTTCAACGTTTGTAAATTCATTGGGTTCTAAAAATACTACTGCTTGAGCGCCAAGTTTTGCGGCGTTAATCCAGTTTGCTTGACTGTCAAAGTCCATGATTATGATGCTGCCTTCAACGTCTTTACCATTAAAATCAGAAAGTGTGCCTTTACCTACGTAGAACATCTTTCCTGATATTCCATCTGGCGGGGTTGTACAAGTCTCAACTAGATTTGGGCGAAGTGGATAGATTGTGAAATTTCTGAGTAAAATCCCGTTTTCTGAATAAACCTCGATGAATGCTCCGTAATCAATTGGAACAGTAATATTGAAATATTCGTATTGAGGGCTTAAACCAAAGTCTTTTAAGGTTTCAAAGATAAATGACGCTGCTTCGTCGCATCCTTCATAACCTGTTGCACGAGTTCCGTAGGATGTCAGTGTCTTGACATATGTTTGGACATTGGTCATATTCAATGAATCCATAACCTGAAAATATCCCAAACTATCGTCTGACACGTTTATTGAACATGAAGAGATGGTTGCGTTAAGAAAACTGAAAAGAATGGAGAAAACAATTACTGCTAGGAAGCAGTTGCTCTTCATATTCTAATGGTAAGTTGTATTAGTTTATAAAAGTTTCTAAAATTACGAATAGATGTAATTTTCTGAATTATTTATGTAACTAACCAAAAGTGATATATATTAAAATGAAGTTCATTTTTATTTAGGGATAAAAATGACGAAAGAAAAAGAAACTTTGACAAGCGGCTTAACTGCAAAATCTTTAGTCATAGGTACAATATTGGTGGTGTTCTGGGCGCTTTACTATGTCATCGTAACTGGGTTTTCAAAAACAGTTATGGCGCAGCTTCCAGCCATCCTAGTCTCTTTCTTCATATTGACGATCGTTAGTCAGATGTTGCCTAGAATTGGTCTGAATCCCCATGAACTTACGGTAGTCTACTCGATGATAGCATCGACTATGGGTATAGCCCTGTGGTGGACAGCGCCTAATCTTTACTCCTCACTATATCATCTAACGTTATCACCATACGCAGCAATTGCACCGAAGTATCAACCACCGTTTTGGTGTCCTACTGACACAAGTCTATTAACTCCCGCAATAACTGGAAACTCGGTGGTTCCTTGGGGAGCTTGGACAATGCCAATGCTCTGGTGGTTCTCATTTACTCTAATGATGGTTCTTTATACTCACTTTTTCGCATTGATAATGCGAAAGCAACTCATAGAGATAGAGAAACTGCCATTTCCAATAGCAACTGCTGCGCACATGCTGATCGGAGCTGAGAGTTCAGAAGAAACCAAAAAAGGCATTTTATCAAGTCCGAAACTTCGATTGGCATTCGTAGGAATAATTCTCGGGTTGATTATACCAGGATTCTTTGGGCCCTTCAACAAGTTCGTACCTACTATTCCCGCATTGAACGATGAGCTCAACCTCAACCCATATCTCATAGAAACCTTGCCAAACGCTTTGCTTGGAAGTTCATTTTTCGGAGGACTAACAGTAGCTATTCTCTTCTTATGGCCCACCGATCTATTGTTGTCATCGTTCGTCTTCTACATAATCTTCGGCATCATAATACCGGTAGTGCAAGTCATGATGGGCATCCTACCATACATTCCAGGACAGGTTCCTTTGATGTACTACTATATTAACATCGTTCCAGGGTTAGGAGGAATTTTTGTTCCTCCTGCACAAGCAGCGAATGCTGTACAAATTGCAACGATCACTCATATAGGAGCTCCTATGGGCATAGCAGTTTTTTCCCTGATATTGGCTAAAGATCACTTAATTAAAACAATCAAAGCTATAAAGAACCCACAGATCGAGGATGAGCCTTACCGAATTTACTGGATAGGTTTGATTCTCTCATTCATTGGATTTCTTGGCCTATTGGTTCTCTGCGAGATGCCTGCAATATTTGCTGTCTTAAGTCTTATTGTCTTCCAGTTCAATAACTTGCTTAACATTAGAATTCGAGGCGAAGCAGGTTACGTAGGAAATGCGAGCTTAAATTATGGACCTGGATTCGGTGCCTACCATTATGCCCCAGCTGCGTACACAATTGTGTACTTCCCTGTATCCGCAGAGGCAAGGTCAACTAGGGCCTTCTGGGTCTCTGAGATGTTTCACGGATGGAGCCAGACAGGATCGCTAACTGGGTCAGCAACACCTACCCCCTCTGTGAGAGGAATGGAGAGCTTCAAACTTGCCGAGTTAACGAGGACAAGAATAAAAGGAATGATAGTAACTCAGATTTTGGCCTTCTGCATTGCCATAGTCATAGGCATGGTAGTGTCTCTTTGGGGGGCATATACATATGGACTCAGTGCAAGATGGCCCAGCAGATTTATGCCAGATATGAGTAACTGGGTTGTAGATGGAATTGATGGCGACACATCTGGAAGCACATTTTCCATGTATATCTTTGGTCCACCTCCAAGGCTACCGGAATTTCTTGTGGGATTCATACTGACAGGCGTCTTAACTTTCCTCAGACTTAGGTTCGTCTGGTTCCCGCTGCATCCTCTAGGCGTCGTCTTAAGTTTCTCTGACTTAACGTTCTCTTGGTGTCTTTTCTATGGAATCGTATGGGCGCTCAAAGTCCTTGTAATAAAGATAGGAAGCGTCAAGCTCTATGAGGAAAAAGCTGTGCCACTATGTCTAGGATACATTGTCGGCTGGGCAATTCTGTGGTTCATTACGCTAACATACGCAGCCTACTTGGGAGCAGTGGTATAAGATGGAAGCACCGATTCACCAAATATACCCCTTTTTTTATAAATTTGTTCTTATCTACTTTAACTCAGATTCATAATTTACCGAAAATTTAAGGAAAGAGAGAACCTTGTTTGGCGTAGCAGTAATAGGATGTGGACTTGTTTCAAAAGTTCATTTAGATGCCTTGAAAAGGCTTGAATCCGACGGTCACGTAAGCCTAGAGATTACATGCGATGTGATAGAAGAAAGAGCTAAGGAATCGATGAAAAAATACGGCTTCAAACATTACACCACGCGCTATGAAGACGTAATTCGCTCTAGAGATGTAGATTTAGCGTTTGTATTATTACCTGTTAGTGCTCACCATAAAGTTTCCATTAATCTAATGAATAGTGGAAAAAATGTTCTTGTCGAAAAACCGATGGCTTTAAACAAGCAAGAATGCGAAGAAATGATTGAATCTATGAAACGAAATAATGTTGTTCTATACGTCGGACACGTGAAAAGAAAAAATGAAGCTTACCGTCTCGCAAAAGAATATGTGGACAAACATGTTTCTCCCATTTATTTAATCAAGTCTTGCGAAAGATGGTATGGCGCTAATCATTTTCTAATGAATTTATGGAGAGCTAATCCATCCCTAAGCGGAGGTGGTATTTGGATGGATGTTGGGTGCCATTATATCGACATTTTCAGACACATCGTAGGAGAAATAAAGAGCATTTATCTGATGTGCAATATGTTCCCAGAAGACATCTTGAAACAAGTCAAACGCTATGAAAAAGAGTGGAAACAGAAAGTAAAGAACTCATACAAAAACATTGAGGAATTTGAAAACCACATAAGAAAAACAAAGCTGGAAGGAAACTCCCTATCCAGTATCGAATTTTGCAATGGTGCACTTGGCGAGATCGATGTTGGATGGTGCACAAAATCTCCTGAAATGTATTATGAAAGGACAGAGATTTTTGGGCATGGCGGTATCATCATTATTGAATCTCATCCATTTTATCAACCCACTTCGCCAAGAATCAAAATTTACCTAGAAAATGATGGTAACAAGTGGAATGAGTCATTTAATCTTCCATTTGTTGTTGATGCGTTTTATCAACAAGCTAAAGATTTCATTAGTGCGGTTGAGAATGGAGATTGTAGCTCAGCTTTCGATGGAGAAAAGGCGATAGACATAGTTCAAGCTGGGTATCTGTCCTATGCGAGGAGACAACCAATTGAAATCAAAGATAACGGAGATGAAGTATGTTGAAGGAATGTAGCTGCACCATTGGGTTTAGAGAACTTAGCTGGGAAAAAACGCTCGAAATTTTAAGCAATCTCGGATTTAGATTCATTGAAGGGTCCGCGGAGATTCCAAATTGCCACCTTAATTATTTTTTGAACAACCCCGACAAATTTTCAAACTTGGAAGAGTCACTAAAAAGTTACGACCTTAAAGTCGTAAGTGTCATGGGTATAAATGATTTTGCTGTATGCAAAGAAAAAATAAAAGATGAGCTTAGAAAAGCAAATCAACAACTAGAATTTGCCTATAAAATAAATGCAGAAATACTAAGACTTTTCGCTTCTCATATTCCAGACTATTACATTTGGGAAGAAATGTATACGCAAGTTGTGAATTGTCTAAAATGGCTAGGGAAGAGGGCGGAAAATTTGGGTATTAAAATTGCGGTGGAAAATCACGGGGGAATAACAGCGACATCTAGCCAAGTTAAGAAAATTTTGACACAAGTCAATATGGAGAATGTGGGATTAAACCTTGATCCAGCCAATTTTCAAGTTTCGGGGCAAGATCCTGTTAAGGCAACAATGAAACTTTCAGATTACACAATTCACACCCATATAAAGGATTGCATTATGACTGATAAAGGATTTAGATTTTGTGAAATTGGAGCTGGATTGATAGACTATCACAAAATACTCAAAATTCTTAAAGAAAAAGGATACGCTGGATACCTTTCTTTGGAATATGAGGATACATCAGATCCCGAAAGAGGAACACGCCAAAGCCTCCTGAATCTTAGAAAAATAATGAAAGAAATATGATAGAGGAAAAGCAAATGGATTCCAGAGACAGAGTTCTATCTGCCATTTTTTTAGAGGAACCTGATAGAGTTCCAACACTTGAAGTAGGAGTAAGTAATATTGTTCTTAAAAAAATCTTTCCTTCTATGTCTGAACGGAAGAAGCCTATTATTTTATCAAAACTTGGCCTAGATTCATTAATTATATGGCCTTTTCTCAATGACAAAAACAATAAGCAACTGAACAACAATCAGTATTTGGATGAGTTTGGAAGATTATTCACTAAGAAAATATCTTTTTCCATGTCAGACTTCTATTTACAGGGAACTCTGAATTCGCCGGAAAAATATGAATTGTTCCCAAGACCTGATCCGTACGACCCCTGGAGAGTTGAATACTTTGAAAAATACGTCAAATCTTCTAGGGAAGAAATTTTTCTAATTCCATGTTGTGGAAGTGTCTTTGAAGTTGCAGCAGAAGCAGTAGGTTTCGTTGACTTTTTCAGGTATATGCAAAGTAACCCAAGCTTCATAAGAAGGGTACTCAAAGACCATGCAGATTATACCATTGCATGCGGCAACGCTTTGGTAGACGCAGGAGCTGAGGCTGTTTTAGACGCGGATGATTTCGCCTACAAGACAGGTCCTTTCATTTCGCCCAAGTGTTGGATGGAGTTTGTGTTTCCAGAACTGCGAAGAGTGGTAGAAAATTTTCATAAAAAAGGAATACCCGTATTGCTTCATACCGATGGAAACATAAGTCTACTTATAGAAGGAATAATAAAAGCTGGAATCGACGCGGTTCAACCTTTAGAGCCTACAGCGGGGATGAAGCTAAGTGAAGTAAAAGAAAAGTATGGTGACAAAATTTGTCCAATTGGAAACATTGATGTTGCATATACACTTGCAAGCGGAACCCGAGACGACGTTATAAATGAAGTTAAAGAGGCTATTAGAAATGCAGCTTACGGGGGAGGGTACATTCTTGGTTCAGGGCACACTATACACGATTCTATTCTACCACAAAATTTCTTGACGATGTTGAATGCAGCGAAAAAATATGGAAGGTATCCAATTCAAACGGCTGAAGTATATGAAAAATGATTTTATGTTCGGGATCTACTGCGACGGTACTGACATCCAAAGAAAAGATACAATAAAAAGAATGCATGAAGTAGGAATTGAGTGGATTAGAACACAGATTCCAGGATTTCCTTTTAAGGATCCAGAAAAACTTGAATTTACTGACAATTTCCTTGCCTTTACAAAAATGATTGAGAATCTTCGAGCGAATGGATTCCAAATTCTTCTAATCACATTTTTTCCTTCACAGGTTCCAGAATCGTTTGGCACTTCCGGTTCAAGTAGATATTATCAGAACTGCGAAAATATATGCCGTTTTCTCGCTCAATATTTTGAAAAGGATGTTCAATATTGGAAGATAGCGAATGAGATGAATCTGAAAATGTTTAGGAAGCCTCTGACAATTGATGAGGCTATTCGTTACCTTAAAGTCTGTGGAAAAGGAATAAAAAAAGGGAACCCGTCTGCCAAAATTTGTGTGAACATGGCTGACTTCGATGAAACCGCATTGTATATGTATAAAAAGCTATATTGTGGCAAAAAAGTGATTTTTGATTATGTAGGCTCAAACGGATATTTTGGAAGCTGGCATCCTGGCGGACCACACAGCTGGGACACAGCGTTAGAAAAGTTACATAAACTTACAAAAAAACCGATTGTTATACAGGAATGGGGTTACTCTTCCAAGGGTGACGTAATGACAGAGGATGAAAGGTCAACTGGCGTCTATCCATGTAAACTCAAGAAATGGTGGTACAAATGGAAAGACGGACACTCTGAAAAAGAACAGGCAGAATACATAGTCGAGGCGATGAATGTCTTCTTATCTAAACAGTACGTTATCGGTGCTTTCTATTTTATGTGGAGCGACCGTGAAAGATGCTGGCAATGCGGTTTACCTGACTGTCCAATTGAGACAGGATGGGGACTAACTGACACAAAAGGAAACCCTAAACCATCTTATTATGCCTATCAAAGTGTTATTCAATCATTCAAACAAGTTAGGGGGACGTTTTGAGATGATAAATAAGGAAGATTGGAATGAAACTAAAAAAGCATTTAGAGATTGGTGGGAAAAAAGTTTAGATAAACCTCTGTTGCAGATTTTTGCGCCAAAAAACAATCATTGGAAACAACCAATAGACATTTGGGTTTTTCTTAGATATTACCCTAGTATCGACAAGGCAGTAAATGTCTTGTTATCACAATTCAATGAAGTCTCTTTCATCGGAGACTCCTATCCTAACGCTTGGATAAATCTTGGACCTGGAATACTATCTGCTTGTCTAGGGGCTAACGTGAATTTTGACCCTAAAATTGACACGGCATGGTTTGAAGGTAATATGAATTTAGAGGATCTCAGAAATGTTAATTTTGATCCAGAAAATGAATGGTGGAAATATCTTGTAAAATGCACGGAAACTGCGCTAGAAAAATGTGATGAGAAAGCAGTTGTCGGCCTTACTGACCTTCTTGATCCAGTCACTGTTGCCGGGCAGCTTAGAGGAAACTTTCCGACAAACATACTAAGAGACATTTTTCTTAACAGAAAAAAGCTGAGTGAATCTATAGAAAGAATTCAGGAAATTTGGTTTCGGTGTTTCAATGAGCTTTGCAGATTCTTTGATTCCTCAAAGAATGGTTTTTCCACATGGGCAGGTCTTTGGAGTGACAAAAGATACTATGTGCTACAATGTGACACAATTGTCTATTTGTCTCCGAAAATTTTTGAGGAACTAATTTACCCTTACATAGTTGAAGAATGCAAGTTTATTGAAAGAACAATATGGCATTTAGACGGTCCCTTAGAGCTAAAACATCTGGATAAGCTGCTTGAAATTCCAGAGTTAGATGGAATACAATGGATTCCAGGCGCAGGCAATCCAGACGGCGGTGAAGACGCGTGGGTGCCATTATATAAGAAGATACAAGAAAAAGGAAAATTGCTTCAAATATTTGCTCAACCCCACAGAGTAATGCATATACTTGACAGAATTTCAAAGAAAGGCGTCGCGATTCAAACGACGTGCGGATCATTAAAAGAGGCAAAAAACCTAATGGATCAATTTAATGCTAAGTTCGGCTAGACAAAACAGTTTTCTGGTCATGGTTGGGCTGAGGAATGACGCATATGGATAAAAATAGTATTGAAGCCTATGTAATGCCTTTTTCTCATCTTGATTTATGTTGGTTGGGGACGCGAGAGCAATGTCTCTCAAGAGGAAATAGGATAATATCTGCTGCAATGAATATTTCTCAGCAAGATGCATCGTTCCGATTTTTCATTGAAAAAATGGTTTTTGTTGATTTTCTATTCCAGTATCTTTTGAGGCGAATTATAAATAAGATACATCTGACACTACTCTGAACACAAAGTGCTTTCCCATCCACGCAGCAATTAGACCGTCACCGCAACCATTTCGTCCAAAACGTAGGTGTATAGCTCCCAAACTAAAAACCCAACTCAGTCCAACCCAACCCATACCAGTCTTGGATACTGTGGATGATCTTCAGGACTTTTCGTCACTGGAGGGCAACAATGGAGTATGCTAAGACAAAGGACATCCCGCATGTTATGAAAATGCTTGGACACAAAAACATCCAGAACATATTAATCTATACGCAGCTCCTGAAAATCGAAAAAGAGGAAGAATTCGTCTGCAAAGTTTCAAAGAACCCTGAAAAAATAGCGAAATTGATAGAAGCTGGCTTTGAATATGTCTACTAGCAAGAAGGACTTAAATTCTTCCGCAAAAGGAAGTGAGGGTGCAGGGGGTTCATTCGTAGTGCGGGGGGTGGGACTTGAACCCACGGAGGCCTTCGCCAGAGGATCTTAAGTCCTCCCCCTTGTCCTAGGGGTTGTTGTTCTGTTTCCCTCCATTTAGACCTGGCTCGGGTACCCCCGCTTAGTATTTTTTCATTGCTCAGGTTAGACTTAAGTCTTATCTTCGTTTTTTCTGGCGTGTTATGTTGTTTGTTTTGATTTTTATTTGTTTTTTGGGTCAGTTCGTCATGAGTTCTTCATCCTTTTATGGTCTGTCTGGGACGGCTACATCATACCCAACGATAACAAAATGTTTTACTGGCAATAAAAGTTAACTCAAAATTTTAAGGAAATGCACGTTATTTTTTAGGAATGGCTATGTAAAACGATATTGGAATCTGCGGTTTTCACAATAATAATAGTTTTTATGTGTTTCTAAGAGCGAAAATTATTGGTTAGAGTGTTGATAAAATTTCAGGTTTAGGCAACTGCATGCGTAAGACATTTATATGAAGTCATCGATGGTATTAGGGTCGAATTTTCAAACTTGTGGTTGGAAATGTCTAAGAGAATCTATGGTGAACTTTGCCCGCCAAAAAGATTACTTCTTGGTGCAGGTCCAAGTAACGTAGATCCAAAAGTTTTGAGGGCAATGGTTTCACCGATTGTTGAGCACCTGGACCCCTACTTCATGGAGGTCATGGATGAAACTGTTGAACTGCTTAGGTTCGCCTTCAAAACAAAGAACCGCATCACGCTGCCCATTTCAGGCTCAGGAAGCGCTGGCATGGAATCAGCTATATGTAACCTTATCGAGAAGGGAGATGAGGCAATCGTTTGTATAAACGGGTTCTTCGGTGAGCGGATGAAGGAAATAGTTCAAAGGTGCGGAGGAACTCCAATCGTCGTCAAAGCAGATTGGGGAAAAACTATTACTGCTGAATCTGTTGCTGAAGCTTTGTCCAATTCTAATGCGAGAGTTGTAACAATCGTCCATGCTGAAACCTCTACAGGCGTACTTCAACCTATAAAGGAAATTTCAAAAACTGTACATGAATGTGATGCCTTACTTGTCGTTGACGCTGTGACATCATTAGGCGGATGCGAACTCGATGTTGACGATTATAGAATAGACATATGTTACAGCGCATCTCAGAAGTGTTTAAGCTGTGCACCAGGACTGGCGCCAATAACTGCGAACGAAAAAGCTATGGAAACAATTCGTAACCGAAAAACCAAGGTTCAAAGTTGGTACCTTGACCTTTCAACAATCGAGAAATACTGGCTGGAAAACAGCCGAGTGTACCACCATACAGCTCCAATCCTCCTAGTTTACGCTCTCAGAGAAGCCCTGAGACTGCTTTATGAAGAAGGCCTAGAAAGCAGATGGCAGAGACACACAAAACACGCTCAGGAATTGATAAAGCACCTTGAAGCTTTAGGCTTAAAAACGCATGTTGAGGAGCCAAAACACCGTTGTCCGGCTTTAACCTCAGTAAGAGTGCCAGAAGGCATCCAGGACAAGAACATAAGAGCCACACTGCGTGAACGGTTCAACATAACAATAAGTGGAGGACTCGGCGACCTAGCTGGCCAAATCGTACGCATCGGACTTATGGGTGTAAACGCGAATAGAAAAAGCGTAAAACTGGTTATAGAAGCCCTTGAATACGCCTTAAAGAAAGAAGGCTATCAAAAAACTAAATAAACGAAAGAGTACACTCATTAAACTGTATTCGAAACGTATGGAGATTTCTCCCGCAAATCCCCTCTTTTTTTGTTTTCTTTGTGGTTATTACAACCTGCCGCATTAGACAGGTTATTTTTTCTGGGTGCAACAATTTGTCGGTGAGTCCGGGTTCAATCATTCTGGATTATGACGAAAAATATTTCACAAAGATATACGTATTTGAAACTGGACAAAAAGAAATTACCTGATCGAAATCAAAAAGGCTCTGCAGGAAGTTGCCAGCCAACACGGTGATGTTTAATGGAAGAAAAACTGTGGATTTACAAAAGCACGGCTAAAACGCGGTTCAAACTGACTGACAACCAAATAAGGCAAGCCGTAGCCGCCGGCTTAGTTGAAGCCAAAAAACAGTGTAACCCACATTATAGAAACGCTCCGCCGTCTTTGCTGCTCAAAATGGCGGACATAGAGAAGAACCTGCCGCAAATCAAAGCTTTCCCGAAACTGGCGGAGCCTGAAAAAGCTAAAAGAAAAGTTTACGCGAAAAGAAAACAGGCGCGTGACAAGCTTGAGTTTTACTGTCCAAGGTGCAAGCGAAACATACGCGCTCTTAGAGGCTCCAGAATGTTTGAAGCATACTTCAATGGCGATGTTTCGTTTGAAGAGGCTAGAAAAGTTTTGATGATAGCATATTACCGCCACGCCCACACGGATTATGATGCGGAGCTTCATGATCCAGAGTTGGAGCGCCGTTTACGCTATCAAGAGTTGCGTGAAGAAGGCTATGATTTTGATACTGCTTGGATGCTTGTGGACGACGAGTTTACAGAAGAGTATTCGTGGGACTTCGACGACGGTTCAACATCTACTGAAAGAAATCCAAGCCATGAATATGAGGAGCCAGGGGGCGTACATCGTGAAGCTGACCGTTACAGACGACGAAGGAGCAAAAAGCAAATGCGAAAATCAGGTTTTCATTGCATATATAGTCAGTAGATAGCCTAATCACCAAAGCAAAAATCCTAATCACGTAATTGAAAACCGCAAGATAACGGCTTTTTTATTTGTTTGCATGAAAACTGTCGGGATCACACTGTCAAATCGCGTTCTAAACTTTTGAGTAGCTCTGCAATTTCGCTGTCTGTAAGCTCGCCCAACCGCTTTTCCAGGATTTTTCCTGACTTAACATCATCAGGGTTTATATCTTGTGGTAGCAAATTTAAACGCTTTAAATCGTTAACGAATCTCTGTCGCGCTTCATTCGTAGGGTATTTTTTTACTTCATTCAAGCCAAAAAAGGCATAAAGGATTCCATTTAGTGAAATGGAAAATGCCTTTCCGCCAGTACTCTTTATTGATAAACAAGTCGCAATCCACCTTCGATTATTTAAGCACCCTTTGATAAGCATATTTAAAAGTTCTTAGCGATGGTAAAAAGGAGATTTTCATCAGCTTATTCATGGGTTGGCTTCTTCGACACAAAAGTTTACTGACCAATACCTTTGGTAGCTTTAATATTTAGGCCAAACGTTGCATTAGGTATGAATATCAAATCTCGAAAGTATTTTAAAAGACTAATAATAAATAAGTGCGAAATAGAAAGAGTTATGAAGTATATAGCTTATGCATGCTGCATGCATCTTAAAGGAGGGTGTAGATCAGGTGAGCTCCTTAGACTTGAATCCCGAAGTCGTTTATTCCGTGATTAGCGATCTTTGCCGGAAGGGCGTTTTCTCTCTAAATCCGGAAAACGTTTCACTTGAGAGGGAGGGCCATCCGGATGTCGCGCCATGCAAGTCATATGGTCCGGAAAGGCTGGACTTGAGTCAGCTTGAATGGGCAGCAAAAGTTGGCCATTTCTGGTTTCTTGGTCCTGTTAAGGCCATAAAAATAGTTGTGGATAAGGGTCAGGTGCAAGGAGATCTAAGATTGGAGGCTGAAAAAATGATGTTTACAACATCCTTTAACGTATTCAACTATAACAATCTCGATCAAGTGATTAAAAAATTGAGGCAAACCACACGGCAATTTAGTTTGAAAATAGAGTTCCAGCAAAATGCAATGATGCCATACCAGTTGATCCTCACCATATCATCCCAAAAAGTCCTCTCAACGGATAATGTCAATGAGTTCCTTAAACAGATCCATATATTGCATCAATCCGCAGAAGCATAATATAACTGTTTCATGAAAATTCAAGAGAAAGGACGGTCAATGCAGCAGGCTGATGAAGTTCTGCTTGAAGTAAACATTCATCCGCCTTTAGAATTCATGATGAAGACATTCCTCAAAAGGATTTTGTATTGGCTTATTTCAAGACAGGCGCCGATCGAAGAAGGTGACGCTTTTATCATTCCACCAGACATTTTACTTGAATTCGACGTTAGGACTCATTATAGCTATGAAACTCCAATAGTTAGAGTATTAATCACTAAACCCAAAGGAGATGTTTGGATAACCGCAGACACAGATTTAACCGTGGATTTCAAACCCTCCAGCCAACCCCCAATAAGAGCTTCTATGAAAGAAATTCCACCAGAAAAGAATCCACTATTCCGCGAATTTTTAAAGGAAAGTGGATTTTCATTTGAAAAATATGAGACTCTTGACCAAATAAATAGGAATAGATTTCTCTACGCTTTTCGGCTATGGCTTACAAAAAGAAATCTAAAGTATACATCAATGTGATTTCGGCCAAAACTCATTAAACTTCTTTGTGGGCATAAACACGCGTGTAATCAAGTCTTTTAAACATCTAATTTCCATTGATGTTCTGTTAACGATGAATATCAGAGCAAAAATATAAGAGTGTGAAAGAGAGACTTCATGCTAGTGTACAGAGGTTCGATGAAAAATGAAGTGTCCAGAATGCGGAAAAGAAGTAAATAAACCCATCAAGGAGTGGGACTTGAGCCCTAAAGTCCATGTTAAGCTCTACGAATGCTGTGGCAAGAAGTTCCGGGAGTACACAAAGAAATAGAAGATCGTCGCCCCCTCTTTTTCTCTATAGTGGCCATATCCATTTAGCGGAACATCTGTTAACCCCTATTTACACAACAAAAATGTTGCATAAACTATATTCTTCAATCGCCCATCTTAATGATTGTGAAGCCGAAGAACAGAAAAAGCAAATCATAGACTTATACCTGCAATGCTATACACAAGAAGGAATTTCCGATAAAGTTGGACTTTCTCGAAGCAGAATTGCAGAAATTGTCGGAAAGTTCAAAACTGAAAAAACCGACAATCACGCAAGAAGCTAACGCAGTTGGTTTAAGTGATGGCAGAGTAAGGCAGATTGTTAATAAGTTCAAAACTGAAGAAATTAACACAGCTAAATTGCGAGTAAA
>Ga0272448_1002015_pt1 | contig 26323 bp, 16 predicted proteins | sample YNPCB0191_FD_202220 | JGI IMG/M metagenome (GOLD analysis project Ga0272448, IMG submission 202220) | Hot spring sediment microbial communities from Yellowstone National Park, WY, United States - YNP-CB-019-1 | ecosystem: Environmental > Aquatic > Thermal springs > Hot (42-90C) > Sediment... | reverse complement strand
GGATCAGTTCCTCATTGGGCGATGCTCCATCGGGATTTTTGATGACCCACGGATTCTGCACACGAAAGGCGGCCTGGAAATAGGTCTCCGGGCTGGAGGAATTCCGCAGCATGAAGATGCCCGTCCAGGGACGGACCGTGACCCCCGTCGTCAGTTTTCCACAGGTGAGCGTGATGGTTTTCGTCTTGAGGGGATCGTCCATGGCCTCCAGCACTGGCGACAATGCGGCAACGCCGATCCCCGCGGCACTGCCCGCGGCGACGATGACTCTGTAATCATGGTAGAACTTGTTCTGTTTTTGCCTGAGCAGATTGCGCATGGCGTAGCAGGAAGCGACGCTCGGCAGAAACCACACCGTATGTGAGAGCACACTCAAAAGCCTGACATCGGAAAAGGGGAGCGGCGGCCTCTGCGCGCCGAGCCTGAGGTGATCGATGCTGGTGGGAAGATGGGCTCCCCGAATCAGGTCCAGCCACTTTTGGACCTCGTCCTCATACTTGAAGCGCGCTTGATCGCCCACGCCTTCCGCCGAGAAGAATACGTTCAGGTCGAATTCGTTGAATTCCCCCTGCATGGCGATTTCCCGGATGGCGTCCGGCAACTGATAGGTCATCAGCACCATGCGCGGCAAGGCAGCGTAAGGATTATTCGGCCCTTGCCATTCTTCCTTGGCCTTCTGTTCATCCGAATACGTCCAGTTGTAGATCTGTTCCTCGATGAATTCGCCGGTGGCGATGGCCCGAAAAGGTGTGCCAGAAAGATAAAGGTAATGGTCCGATGTGATGGGCAGGATGTCCTCATCGAAGTATTCCATGCCCTCGCCTTCGGCGAACTTGCGCTCATTTTCATCCTCGGCCTCGAACAGCTCTTTGGCCTTTTCGCGCCAGGCGCCGTAATGGTATTCGTCGAAAATCACGCAATCCCAGTGCGTGGCATGCACCCACTCATTTTTGGTTTTGATGCCGTTTGTCGAGGGATTTCGGCCCAGATAGTCCTGGAATGAGCCGAAGCACACGAGCGGGCGGTTCTTGTCATACTGAGGGTCGCCCTGCGGTGGCACGTCCTTGCTGGCGATGAACTGCCAGCCTTGAAAATCAACATGGCGTTTGATGTCGTCTTCCCAGGCGCTCTGCACCGCCGGCTTGAAGGTCAGGACGAGAATCTTCTTCCAGCCCATCCTCTTGGCCAGTTGATAGGCGGCGAAGGTCTTGCCGAAGCGCATCTTGCAGTTCCAGAGGAAATGCGGCGGTTTGCTGTTCTCGCGGCGATAGGCTTTGAAATAGGCCATTGTTTTCTGCACCGCAGCTTCCTGCTCCGGCCGCATCGTAAAGTCCAACGACCGTTGTTCTTCAAAGAGTTCGAGTTGACCTTCGCGCACAGCGTTGATCGCCGACTTTATTTGATCCACCGTGCAAGAGAACCATTCCCCTTTGGGATTCTTGATCCCGTTGATGCGCAACATGCGATGGACATCGCGGTCGGTGAAGACCGTGCCGTCGCGGCGCATGGCCGGCTCTTCGAGGACGATGCGATATGGCAGCGGACCGGGTCGGCGCGTGGGATATTGTTCCGCCACTCGCTCCTGAACATCCTTGGTGGTGTAGCCTATCTTGAGGAGGCCGGCGTACTGAGGATTGGTGTCCTCGTAGGCGTAGATTTTGGGCTGTACCCCCGGCCGCGGTGGGAAAAAGTCCTTACTCATCGTCCGGCTCCGTATCGGTGTCCATCGGACGGATCTTCGATTCTATGAAAGCAATCTCGTCTTCAGTGAGACCATATCGCTCATAAAGCTTTTGATCAGTCCACAATGTATCCATTGAAAGATAAGGAACGAAGCGAAAACTATCCTTGGTCATATTTTGCGTGAATAGGACGGTCGACACCAAAAAACGGCAAAACTTTGTTTTCAAAAACGCCACCATATTCTTTGCATGATTTGGATCCTTATATGCCCCAACAATGAGATAACTCTCAGTGCAAATATACTTCGGCTTCAGAATTTCGACTCTAGAAAATACCCTTCGCATGCCTTCTCTGTCTGGTTGTCCCCCGTGATCGAAAGATGCTTTGGACAAGAGTACTTTCCATTGTGGAATAAGCTCCTTCCCCTCGCTTACCATTGACGATGGGTATGGACCTTTGCCACCGCTCCACACAAGTATCAAATCACCTTGCTTTTGTGGCCTGGCTTTGGAATCAATGCCGAAGGGCTTCCGGCTTGAAACGATATCAACCATGAATTTTTTCTCGTTTGCTAAGACTTTCTTGACTATTGCAACAGAAATACTGTCGCGTACAAATGTTTCAAACTCATTCAAGGGCCGAACGGAAACATCACGCTTGTTTTTATAAATATTCTCTACAGTGCAAGCTCCTCTACTATCACGTTCCCAAAGAAAATAACAAACTCCGCCTGCGATATCGACACCAGGGAATATTTCTTTTGAATCATTATAATCAATGAGCCGTCGTATCCGGTCATCATTTAGCATTTCGTTGCGAAAGCCGTCTAGCCCTTTGCCGCCTGAAAACCAACGCGATGGAATAATGATCGTTAGGTAGCGTGGGTTAAGTTTTTTGGCTTGCTGAACAAACTTTTGGTAAATCGGCGTGGCGCTTGAACCTGTACCGCCCTTATCATTCAACTGGTACGGCGGATTGCCGATGATGACATCGAATTTCATCTTGAATATCTCCTCCGGTTTTTCGGTGTGTATAAATTCATAGGCATGGGTTTCCAGCTCCGGGCCGCGGTCGTAATTCTCCCTGCCTGCCCCGCAAAAGACGCAGCGGCCGTCTTTCCAGGTGTGCTCGATGCGCCGAAAGCGGATGTTGCCCTGCGGGTTATCAAAGACGGTGCAGACCGAGTACTTCCCGTTTGCGGTCTTGGAGCAGTATAGAGAGCGCCGCGACATGAGTCCCGTTAGCTCCGTGATCGCGATGCCGAAGAGCTGGTTTTTCATGATGTGGTTGATGCGCTCCTGTCGATCGGGGATTTGCGCTTCCAGCCCCTGGTCGAGCCGCCGGGCGATCTCGCGCAAAAACACGGCGGTCTTGCAGGCAGGATCCAGAAAGCGGGCCTGGGGATTGCTCCAGAGTTCCTGCGGCAGGAGGTCGAGCATCTGATTGGCCAATTGCGGCGGGGTGAAGACCTCGTCGCTGGAGAGGTTGGCGAGGCAAGAGAGCACGTCCGGGTTGTACTTATTCATCATAGGCATGGTCCACCTGTAGACAATGCACGGGCGGATACTCTTTTACCGGCTCGGGGATAAACACGTGCTCGCCGAGGTCAGAAAAAAGCGGAAGTTGCCGCATGGAACCTTGATTTACCAGTTCATGGAAGGCGAAATCGCGGCGCTTTATCATGCTGCCATTGACCAACGACCATTCGGAGAAGACGATCGGCCGGGGATTCTCGCCCACGGTTTTCAGGGAAAGGGCGTCACCATGGATGATGTTGCGTTTGAGAATATAGCGCGCCGCTGATCGGCAATGCTCTTTGGCTTTGTTTTTGAAAAGTCGGGTGTAGGCTGCATCGAAGATTTCAAACAATCGTTTTCGGCATTCTTCGACGTTGTCCTCGAGCAGTTCAATGCCGTATATGGAAGAAACGGCCAGGATGGCATAGCGTTCATATTCCAGTTGACTTTTCCTGTAGCCTTTCTCGACCACTTTTAATTTGCGTTCAAGAATTTCCAGCAGAAAATTACCAGTTCCACAGGCCGGTTCAAGAAAACGCGAATCAATCCGCTCGGTCTCCTGTTTGACAAGGTCGAGCATGGCGTTGACGATAGGCTTTGGCGTGAGCACCTCGCCGTACTCGGCGATGCGGCGTTTAGATTTTATAATTGACTTCGTCACTGGTGTATGTCCACTGCAGGAGAGATAAGAAAGGTCCTCTGGAACCATTCTTTCTTCGCCACACTGAACCGTCGCTCGTGCATTCGTTTGGCCTGTGTATGCTTCTGAAGCGTTCATCGTACCCCGGTAGAAATCTTATCGCTCACGGGCCGCTGGCGTTTCATCCACTGGTCAATTTCCTCCCGGTCGAAGCGCCATTGATTCCCGATTTTGGAAGCCGGGATGTCCCCTCCCTGGGCCATCCGATAAAGTTTCGTCCGGCCCATTTTGAGGTACTCGGCCAATTCGCCCAGCGTCAACCACTTTGTCCCGTCCATCGAAAGCCTCTTCCTGGGTGTAAGCGTGCGCCAGAAGACGATACAGAATGATAATATCCGACAGGGCGGCTGTCAAACGGAAGCAGACCTCGCCCCGGTAAACCCGGTGGGCTGCTTCAGGACAGTTTCCTGTAGGTATGCGGCGGCAGGGCTATCGGCTCAAGTCAGGGGTCTGCCACGAACGTAGAGCGTTCGCCCGCTCGCAGATTCGATGCTCGCCCGGTGGGCGCGTGAGCCTGTTCGAAGCCATGTGCTGATCGTCTCTCTGACCTGCCTTTTCCATAGCGCTGCGGCAAAGTATGGTGGCGAGGGTTGCACTCGGACGCCAGCCCGTTACAATCCACTGAACGGTCGTGGGTGTTGCACGTTTGCGGCGGTCGCAGGATGTCCGGACGGGCAGGACTGGTGAATCTCCAGCGGACGGGACGCTTTCAGAGAAAGGGTGAACGACCGGCATGAAGACTCTGATGGCGGCGATATTGCTGGGGGCCGCGTTTGGCCATGTGATGCGCATGGCCCAGGGGGGAAAGTGTCGCATGCTATGGGTTGGAGCGGTGAATTATATCAGCGCGTGCGTCATGAGCGTCATCGCCTGGCGTCTCGCGTTTCGTGTACCTCTCGGTGCACACGAGGTCGCATACGGCATCGTGGGGGGCGCGTCGTGGGCAATGAGTTACCTGCTCTTGGATGTCGGAATCAGGCTGGCGGGGGTCAGCATAACGCAGTGTGTGGGATGGCTCGGCATCGCGGTGCCCGTCCCCCTGAGCGCTTTGTTCTTCGGCGAGGCGCTCAATGGCTCCCAGTATGCCGGTCTGGCGGCAATGGTCGTTGCGTTGTTTCTTCTCGCGCCGGGTGAGACCTCGAACGTGAGGCAAAAGAGCCGGTGGGCGGTTCCTGCCCTTCTGGGGGTCTTCGCGAGCGAGGGGGTGATCTGCATGGCGATGAAGGGGTTCGAGGTGAGCCTGAAATCCCATGGGGCAGAATTGCAGGACGTGGATTCTCGCATCCCGGGCCTCCTGATTTTCCTGTTCGGAGCGGCGGGAACGGGGCTCCTGGCCATCGGTATCCTGCGCAGGATACGCCCCGCCGGCCGCGATGTGGGATACGGAATTGGGCTGGGCGCGACCGCATTTCTGGGCAACCTGGCCTTCATGCGCGCGGTGAACCGGATTCCCGCACCGGTCATGTTCCCCGGCTACTGGGCCGGCGTGATAGTGGTTACAGGCATCGCCTCGATGCTCCTGTGGCGTGAGAGGTACAGGTTCCGGGCGTGGCTCGGGATGTTCGCGGCGCTCCTGACGATGATCTTCGTCAGCGTGGACGTCTTCGGCCTGCTCAGGAACGCCCTGGCACGCTGACCGGGATGACACGGCATGTGCAGCGCTGGCCATCGCGCCGCGAAACGATTGCCCCGCCGGACCAGTGATTCCCGGCGGGGCGAGTCGTGCGCGTCGGAATGCGACGCTATCGGATAGAGATGAGGACGTGCCGATCGCCGTTCGAGTGGGTCGCTGTGCGGCGCAATTTGGCGATCTGTCTCCGCTTCTCCTTGTCCTTATCGGCCTGCAACTTCGCTTGGTCAGCCAGGTATGCGGCCAGGAGTTTCTCGTTCTTGTATCCAGGGCATACCCTGTGATCCCGCCACATGTCGTGGGGATTATCGTACACTCCGCAATGGTCCCGGAAGTTCAGGCCGCATCCATGACATTTGCGCACTGGCTTCCCGCTTCGGTGCATAGGCGCTCCTCCACTGAAAAAAAGAGTAGGGGGCTCCACCGTGCAACTCGAGCAATCCAGGGAAGTGCTGATCGAATGGCGACCGATGGGAGAGGGAATGGCATCCATGCCGCCGTCGGCGGCGCCGGGGAAGGATATCAAAACTTCTTCGGAGCGCATGCCCGCTTTGCGGATGCGCATGCTGCCTTTTCCCCGCAAGGACGTCTTCTCATACAAAGTTTATGCCACGGCGCGGCCCGCGTCAAGAAAAAACTCCGGAGTCCTCTCCGCAACGGCTGCCTCGTTCCCTGCGGCTCCTTGACGGTGAGGAGGAGTTGTGATTCAATGCGAAAACTCGCGCGACGCGCACAGCGCCACACGCCCGAGAGACCGGAGGAGACCCGTGGAGACGCGTTACGAGCAGGAACGTTTGAGCAAGGCGGCTGCCCTTCGCGCACGCGGAATAGATCCTTACGGCTCGCGATACGACGGCGCAATACCGATCGAATCGCTGACCGACGCGTCGCCCTCGGGAGGTTACGCCGAAGGACGCAGCGCCCGCATCGTTGGCAGGATAATGGCCATCCGCAACTTCGGCAAGGCCGCGTTTCTTGACGTTCGCGACGGGACCGGCAGGATACAGGTCTACGTCCGCGGCGACGCGGTGGGGAACGATGCGTTCGCCGTCTTCGGCCTCTGCGACCTGGGCGACATCGTTGGTGTGGACGGTACGCTCGGCAAGACTCGCACGGGCGAGGTGACCCTCTTCGCGACGGGCTTCCGCATCCTCGCCAAGGCACTGCACCCGCCGCCCGAGAAATGGCACGGTCTGCGCGACGTCGAGATACGCTACCGTCGCCGCTACGTTGACCTCTTCGCCAATCCCCACGTGATGGAGGTTTTTCGCACCCGCGGCCGTATCGTCCGCTCGATCCGCCGCTTTCTGGACGAGCGCGGCTTCCTCGAGGTCGAGACGCCGATGATGCAGACGATCCCCGGTGGCGCTGCCGCGCGGCCGTTCGTGACCCACCATAACGCGCTCGATATAGACCTCTTCCTCCGCGTGTCGCCGGAACTCTACCTCAAGCGACTACTCGTCGGCGGAATGGAGAAGGTTTACGAGATGAACCGGAACTTCCGGAACGAGGGGATCAGCAGCAGGCACAACCCCGAGTTCACCATGATCGAGATATACCAGGCGTGCGCTGACTACAAGGTCATGATGGACCTGACGGAGGAACTCATCGTCGGCCTGGTCGAGGAGGTATGCGGCGGCCATCAGGTCAGGTATGGCGACACCGTACTCGATTTCACCCCGCCATGGCCCCGGCGACAGTGGCGCGACCTGCTTCGCGAACACGCCGGCGTCGGTCTGGACGAACCCGAGTCGTTGCGGAAAAGAGCGACAGAACTGGGGCGCGATCCTGACGGCCATCCCGCCGTAGTGGCAGACCGCCTCTTCGAGGCCTGCGTCGAGGACCGCCTCGTCCAACCCACCTTTGTCGTGGATTATCCTGTCGCGATCTGCCCGCTCACCAAGTGCCGACCCGACGACCCCGACACGGCGGAGCGCTTCGAACTGTATGTGGCCGGGATGGAGGTGGCCAACGCGTACACGGAACTCAACGACCCCATCGAACAGGAACGCCGATTCCGGACCCAACTGGAGCAGGTCGAGGGACAGGTCCGCACTATTGACGAGGACTTTATCGCCGCGCTCAAGTACGGTATGCCGCCGGCCGGCGGCCTGGGCATCGGCGTGGACCGCCTCGTCATGCTTCTCACGGATTCGCCCTGCATTCGAGACGTGATATTGTTCCCCCTCATGCGTCCGGAGGTGCACGAGTCGCGGACGACGTCAGGCGCGGGTGCCCCGTAGAATGCGTCGAGCGGGGCGGCGGGGCGGCGCATCAGGCCTGACCCGGCTGCATCGCGCAAGTGGGTGTCTGCCGATGTCTCGATCGCTTACAAATCGTACGGCGTGCGCGGCATGCCTCCTGGCCGTGCTGCCCTGGGTCGCGTTTGCCGGAGAGGGGCCGGCAGGCATTCCGTCTCTCGGCTTCGCCGGAGCCGAGTTCTATAAACTCGATTGGGCCACGCACAACCTGCGGCTGGCTGATGTGAACGGCGATGGTCGGAACGACATCATCGTCGTCAACAACTCCCGCGCGCGTGTGGAATGCCTGATCCAGCGCGAGCCGGACGCGCCAGCAGAACCGCCTGACGATAACTTTCCCAATCTGCCCCCGGACGACCGGCGCTTCAGGAATCGGCCGTACCTCGCTGAGAAGAAGATATTCTCGCTAGAGGCCGGCGACCTCAATGGCGACGGCCGCACGGATATAGCGTTCTACGGTGACCCACGCGAACTCGTGGTGGTGTTTCAGGACGCGAACGGCGAGTGGGGCGAGCGCCGGTCCTTCGACATCCCCGATGGTTCCACCAAACCTCATGCACTCGCGATCGGCGACGTGAATGGGGACAGCCGGAACGACATTGTGTTGCTCGGGAGCGACGGCATCTATCTCATCTTGCAGGATGCGACGGGACGCCTTTCGCGCCCCATCAAGGAATCCGGTGCGAGCCCCGATATAAGCGGCATCTTCCTGGGCGACGCGGACGGGGACGGGCGCGCCGACCTCTTCTACGTGCGCTTCGGTGCCACTGACGCCGTTTCGGTGCGCTTACAGCAGCCTTCCGGGCGTCTGGGTCCGGAAATCCGCTGCGAGGTCACGCCCTTCCGCGCGATGGCGCTCGGCGATGCCGATGGCGATGGACGCACCGACGTCGCCGTCGTCAACGCACAGTCCGGCAGGTTGATCCTCCATGAATTTGTCAGTCGGCAGCCGGAGGCAGGGCTACTCTCCGGGTCTGTCGCCTGCTACACGCTGCGCACCGCTAGCACCCGTCAGCCCCCGGCCTGGGCATTCGGCGACTTCTCCGGTTCGGGTCGCCTGGAGATCGCCGTGACCGCGCCCGACTCCAACGAGGTCGAGATATTCTCCCCCGACGCCACAGGGTGGTATTCGAGCCGGGCAGCATTCCCCACGCTCCAGGCCACCGCCGACCTCGCAGCGTTCGTTCCGTCGGGCGCGAAACGCGCAGAACTCGTGGTCTTGAGCCGCGAGGAGGGGACGATCGGCCTGGCCTCGATGGATGCAAATGGTCGCCTTGGCTTTCCTCGTTCGCTCCCCGTTCCGGGAAAGCCAACGGCGATGTCTTTGTTCGATCTGACCGGTGACGGCGCCGTCGAGATCGTTTGTGCGGTTGCGCTTGGGCAAGAGCGACGGCTGGTAGCCCTGTCGCGCGGCCCCGAGGGGGATTTCCGAGAACTGTTCAGCATTCCGATCCAGACCCGATCCGATCCCGACGGTCTGCGCATCCTCGACCTGAACCAGGACGGCCGAAACGACATATGTGTCTTCTTGCCTTACGAGGGGCTCCGCGTCTTCAAGGGCATGCCCGACGGTACATTCGCCGACGTATCCCCCGGAAAGGAGTTCGCCAGGGGCCTCGTCAGGTCCGCCACGCTCAAGTCCACTTGCATCGGAGACGTTGACGGCGACGGGAAGGCGGAACTTCTCATCGCGAATCGCAACTTTGCGCGCGCCGTCCGGCTCGACGCGAATGACGACCTCATCGTTGTCGAGCAGTTCAACGGGCGGATGCCCGGAAGCATTATCGCCGGCGTCGCTGTGTCCGACCTCGATGGCGACGGGTCTCCGGAGATTATACTGGTAGATACCGGAACCCGCTGCCTGAGCGTTCTGAAGCGCAATGCGCTCGGTGCGTTCGAGATCGTCGAGAACTTCCCCATCGGTCAGATCGCATTCGAACGGATCGCCATTCTCGATCTCGATGGCGACGGTAAGTCGGAGGTGCTCGTGCTGGGAAAGGACGGGTTCACCATGCTCGACCCGGGGCGTCCGCGTCTGGCCCTCGTCGAACGCGCGGCTTACGAGACGGACTTCCCCAATGGGCAACTGGGCGACGTCAACATGGGCGACCTTAACGGGGACGGGCGCGACGAACTCGTCGCTGTCGAGGTTACGCAGCAGACGATGGTCCTGATCGCGTGGGATCCCGGTGCTAACGCGCTGCGCCGTATCCTCCAGTGGCCGGTATTCGAGACCAAGTCGTTCGGAGGGAGCCGCTTCGCCCTGCCCGTAGAGACCGGCGTCGAGCCCAGGGAGTGCGTCGTCGGCGACGTTACCGCAGATGGCAAGCCCGACCTCGTCCTCCTCATACACGACAGGATCATCGTCTACCCGCAGGAGTGATCTCAGGTGCCCTCCCGGGTGGAATCCGATTTCCCATATCGGCCATCTTCAGGCGGAGGCTCATTCGCGGTCTCGCTTGGTTCACCCGTTCCTTGCGCACGCACTCCGGCGCCTGTTCCCACCTCCTCGGCACGGGGTGGCACCCGATGCGGGGGATCCCTTCTATCACCCTCGTCTTCGTCCACCGGCATGCGCCTCATGTTCCATGCGCGCACGAGGAGCCAGCGGCGCCGCTCTCGCCCTCCCCTCACTATTATCTCGGGCGCGACCTCCTCCAGCCTCTCGAAGCAGTGTCGCAGGCTTTCGAGATGCATCTCCTCTTCCCTCGTTCCCACCACGATCGCGTTCATCCCGATCATCTCGTCGGCGTCGAGCCTGCGCTCCCACAGATGGAACTGGTGCCCTGTCGCCGGCGAGTTATCGAAGGTGTACGCCCGTATCTTTCCTCCAGCGTGGAAGGCCAGGCTCGATGCCGTTGCCCAGCCCGCACGGACGAGGATGAATGCTTTCTTCTCCCCTCCGAGAGAGGCGATCTCGCTGCGGACCCTGCGGCCTATCTGATCCCAGCCGTAGAACTCGTTGAGGGCCTGCAAGGCGATCTTCTTCCGATGTCCGCCTGGGTAGGCCAGGTGAATCCTGTTCGGCACCGCGGCCGGAAATGCGATCACGCAGACCAGTGCCGTGTAAATGAGACCGATCACGGCCACGTGGAGAAGAAGCGTCCACCGCAGCGCGTTCCTCCTCCACCCCTTGGCCGCCGGGTCCCGCATCCAGCCGACCCCGGCGAGGGCGGCCAAAACGACGGCCGGTATGAACGCCGGCGCCGACCACTGAGGGTCTATCTTGATGAACGCGCTGAGCGCGAGGAAGAATATGTAGGGTACGCTCGCGCTGACAGCCAGCCAGAGGCAGCGGTCGTCCCCCTCGCGAATGCCTTTCCGGAAGCCCCACGCCACGCCGGTGACGCCGAGTGGAAAAAGCAATGGGCCCATCAGGCCGAACGGTGTGACCAGCATCTCCATAATGTATATGGGATTGCCCAGCACGAACTTGTGACGACCCGCAAGCTGGAACGCGAACGTCGGCCAGCCCTCCCTGTGGTTCCACACAATAATTGGCAGAGTCATGAGAAGCGCCACAGCCGCGCCGGCATACAGCCAGCCGCTCCGGAAAAGTTTCCGCTGTCGCGGCGACGCCAGGAGGAAGATTCCAGCGGACATCGCGAGTAGTATCGCGTGGAACTTTGCGAGCGCGCAAAGCCCCATCCCCAGGCCGACCAGCAGCCACAGCCGTCGTTTTCCATATGCGATGGCCTCGAGCACGAACCAGGTCGTCAGCGACCAGCAGGCGAAGAGTATCCCATCCGGTATCGCGATGGTGGCGGTCGCGGCGAAGTAGAACGTCACCGTGAACACCAGGCCGGCCCACGCGGCAGCCACAGTATCGCGGACCATGCGCCGCACGGCATGATAGACCACGATTGCGCTGACTGTGTGGGCCGCGATCGGCGCGGCTCGAACAGCGAATGCGCTGTGGCCGAGGATCGTCGAGCACAGTCTGATTACCCACGCCACGAGCGGGGGATGGTCGTAGTAACAGAGTTCCAGATGGCGCGACCATATCCAGTAGTAGGCCTCCTCGCCGGAAAGCGGCATCGAGGCGGCGATAGCCGCCCGGCAGAGGGTGAGTATTCCGAGGCCGAGCCAAAAGGTCCGCCGGGCGGCCACCTCGGGGGTTTGCGGAGTCGGTTGCATGCTCAAGCAGGTCGCTCCTGTTTTCTTCGGTGTGTGCCTCTGAGGTTGTGGTGTCCGAGCATGCGCGAGAACTGGGACCGGTTCATGCCGACCCGCCTTGCGGCCTCGCCCGGGCGGCCCTCCGCCGCCGAGAGCGCGTGAAGCAAGAATGCGCGCTCCACCTCGCGTGCGGCAGCCTCGGCCGCCTCCTTCTTGGCCTGAAGGAGTTCCTTCGCCGTGCACGGTACGCGCGGTGGGAGGCGGAAGTGCCGTCCCTCTGCGCCGGTCACCTCTGGCGGGAGCGCTTCCACACCGATCGTTCCCTCGTGGGCGAAAAGGATCGCCCGCCGGATTATCGTCTCGAGTTCCCGGACGTTGCCCGGGTAGTCGTAGGCCACGAGGCACGCGCGGGCAGCCTCGCTGACACGCATCGTCCGACCGGCCGGCGAGTACCTCTCGAGGAACTTCTCGACGAGCAATGGGATGTCCTCGCGCCGTTCTCGAAGCGGTGGCAGGAGCACCCGAACGCCCCGTAGTCGAAAATAGAGGTCCTTCCGGAATCTCCCCGCTGCCACCTCTGCGTCGAGCCTCTTGATGGTAGCAGCGACGACCCTTACGTTGGCGCGTAGCAGACGGTCGGAACCCACTGGCCGGTATTCGCCTGACTGGAGGACCCGCAGGAGTTTGGCCTGGAGTTCGAGAGGCATCTCGCCTATCTCGTCCAGAAACAGCGTTCCTCCGTCTGCCGTCGCGAAGAGTCCTCGCCGGTCCTGCACCGCACCCGTGAAGGCGCCGCGTCGGTGTCCGAACAGTTCGCTCTCCAGGAGAGCATGTGGCAACGCGGCGCAGTTGATGCTCACGAATGGTCCGTCTGCCCTCGGAGAACGCAGGTGCACGGCCCGTGCGACAAGATCCTTCCCCGTGCCGCTTTCTCCCTCGATGAGGATCGGAAGGTCGCTGGGTGCGGCGATCGCTGCCACGCGAAGGGCCTCGCGCAGTGCCGGGCTGTGGCCCACGATGCCCTCGAACCTGTATTGGCCTGAGAAGGCTTCCTGCCAGCGCTCTCGTTCGCGCCTCAGACCGTCCATCGCTTCTGCGTTCACCATGGCGGGCGCAATCCTGGCGGCGAAGTCGGCGAGCATGGCCTCGGTCGCCTCGCTGAACACCCGCGCCGCCCTGCGATTCTCGAGGTAAACGATGCCCAGGAGTCTGTCTTCGGCGACTATCGGGACACACAGGACGGAGATGATCTTGAGCCGCGTGACGCTCTCGGCGAGAGAGTAGGGGGGCGTATTGGATGCATCCTCCAGTCGCAGAGGTCGCCTTTTCTCGATGACCGTCTGGATGACCTTGCGGCTCAATTCCGCCTCGGGCATCTCGACGTTTACGCGTTCCATGCGTCGTGCGGCTGCCACCTCGTGGGTTCCGTCCTCGCGCAGGAGGAGAAGAAAGCCCCTCTCGGCGCCGCTGAGGCGGATCATGGCGTCCATGATGAGTTCAAGGACCCGCGCCGGCTTGAGGCAGGACAGCACCAGGGTCACCTCGCGCAGGAGGCCCTCCTGCTGCGATACCCTCTCGCGGGCCTCGACGAGCAGCGCTTGCATCTCCCTGAGGAGCCCATCCACGCGACGATCCGGCGCGGTGGAACAGGCGTCGGCAAGTTCCGCCCTCAGGTCTGCCAGGCGCTGCCATATGTCGTCCAAGATGCGCCTCCGAAATCCAGAGGAATCTCTGGCATGGTAGCAGGTGAGGCCGGATTTTCCAAGATTTGACCCTGTCGGACGGCGCCACCTATAATCCCCGCGTTCGAGGGGCGCTCGCGGAGGACGTCGGTGCGTGCACTCGCGCGTCAGCATCTCACCGAGATATTCAGGGCCGCCGTCGCTGCGGCCGACCCCGAGGTCGCGGTGCGTCGGCACGTAACTGTTCGCGGACGCGTGCTCCAGGTTGACGATGCGCAGTACGACCTCGGTTCGGTGCGGCGGCTCATCGTAGTGGGCGCCGGCAAGGCCTCTGCCTTCATGGCACGAGCCCTCGAATCGCTTCTCGGCGGGACCATCGCCTGCGGCTGGGTCAACGTCAAGCGCGGTCACGGCTGTCGCCTCGATCGGGTGAAGGTCCATGAGGCCGGTCATCCCATTCCGGATAGGGCGGGTATGGCAGGCGCGCTCGAGATTGTGCGGCTCCTCCGCGGGACCGGACCGGATGACCTGGTCATGTGCTGCATCAGCGGGGGCGGATCTGCGCTCCTGCCCCTGCCGGTGGAAGGCGTGACGCTCGAGGAGAAGCAGCGCGTGACGGCTTCCCTCCTCGAGAGTGGGGCACCGATCGTGGAAGTCAATACCGTGAGAAAGCATCTCTCGCAGGTGAAAGGGGGCCGGTTGGCAGCAACTGCAGCGCCGGCACGCACGGTGACGCTGATCCTGTCTGATGTCATAGGGGATCCCCTCGACGCGATCGCTTCAGGTCCGACGGTCCCCGACCCGACGACTTACGCGGAGGCGCTGCAGATCGTGGAGTCGCGCGGTCTGGCGGATAGTGTGCCGCCCAGCGTCATCTCGCATCTTGCCGCTGGCGTCGCCGGAGATGTGCCTGAAACGCCGAAACCCGGCGACCCTGTCTTTCGTTCCGTCCAGAACGTCATCGTGGCCAACAACCGGGCGGCTGTGGCTGCGGCTGCGGAGCGCGCTCGAGCCCTCGGTTACAGCCCGCATGTGGTCTCCTGTTCCATCTCCGGCGAAGCGAGGGAGGTCGCGGCGCAACAGGCGGCGCTCGCCCGACGCGTGCCGCGAGACGGCGTTCCCGTGTCGCGTCCTGCATGTATCATCGGCGGCGGAGAGACGACGGTGACCGTCAGGGGTGATGGCGTCGGCGGGCGCAATCAGGAGTTCGCTCTCGCGGCGGCCATTGCGCTCGCCGGAACCGATGGCATCAGCGTGCTCGCTGCAGGGACCGACGGGACAGATGGCCCCACCGAAGCGGCTGGCGCCTTCGCCGACGGGGAGACGGTCGCACGGGCGGCCGCACTCGGATTGGACGCACGTGCCTGTCTGGAGCGGAACGATTCGTACCACTTCTTCGAGGCGCTCGGCGATCTGTTCGTGACCGGCCCCACGGGCACGAACGTGATGGACGTTTACATCTTCCTGGTCAACGGCGGGTAGGACGCATTCAGCGCATGGGACCGGTGGCGGCCATTAAACGAAACCGCCGCCGCGTCCCTTCTCGCGGCGGCAGTCGGCTTGCGGCGCGGCGACCTAGCTGATCTTCGTCACGTTGGCCGCACGCGGGCCCTTCTGACCCTGTTCAATGTCGAACTGCACGGCATCGTTCTCCGCCAGGGTCTTGAACCCCGTACCTCTGATGGCGGAATGATGGACGAACACGTCCGGGCTGCCATCGTCCGGCGTGATGAAGCCGAAGCCTTTCTGATCACTGAACCACTTCACTTTTCCTGTTGCCATGAGAGACACTTCTCCAAGACTAGTTGCCCGGGCGTGAGACCGTCACCCGGCGGAGCGCCACGATGGCGTCCGCGAAACCGCGGCAACGTTTCTTCAGCCGAGCGATTCGGCGGCCCTGGTGCGTGGAAGATGCCGGCAATACTGTTCCGGGATGCGTCCGAGGGAAGGGAGAGGGATCGTATGAGACCGTCATGCAGAATGCGCAACCTGCGGCTGAGACTCTGACACGCCACAACGCCGCCCCGCGCCTTGCGCGCTGCCCCTCGGGGGCGACGTCACCGTACGGCCTCCTGCGTCCACCGCTACTGAACCATCTCCTTCACAGTCACCAGGCTCTGGTCCTACGAATCCAGGCCAACCATGGATAGATTATACACTATATCCGCCCCCTGTCAAGTGCTCTTTTCCACATTTTCCGGCCCCCTGGCATGTGGCTTGTCGCCCTCTGCGCCAATCTGTATCATTCGACGGCGAGTAGTGATGGCGCGCCGCGAATCCCGGATAGCGAAGAGGATCCGAACGCAGATGATCCGAACGGGCGAGACGCTGCTCGTCGGGCAGTCCGGCGGATGCACCCAGGTCATGAATGCGAGTCTCCTCGGGGTGGTCGAGGAGGCACGGCGGTGCCCTGCAATCGGCATGGTGTGGGGCATGCGGGGCGGCATCGAGGGTCTCCTGAGAGGGGACCTCGTGGACCTGTCGTCGGTGGGAATCGAGGAACTCCTGAGCATTGCGCGGGTTCCCGCCGCTGCGCTCGGTTCGTGCCGACGGAAGATAGCGGACGCGGAGGCGGATGAGATCGTTCGGTCTCTCGTCGCGAGGCGCGTTCGATATCTCGCATACATCGGTGGCAACGACTCTGCAGACACAGCGCATCGGCTGGCCCGCGCAGCGAGGAGGCTATCCCTCGATCTGCGCGCGGTGGCGGTCCCGAAGACCATAGACAACGACCTGCCCTGCACCGATCACTCGCCGGGTTACGGTAGCGCGGCACGGTTCATCGCCTCGGTCACGGCCGACGCGGGGATGGAGACGGAGGCGATGGGCGCGGTCGAGCCGGTGAAGGTGATCGAAGTCATGGGGCGCAACGCGGGCTGGCTGGCGTGCGCATCGGCGCTGGGGAAACGGTCGGACCGCGATGCGCCGCAGATCGTGTGGCCGCCCGAGGTTCCGTTCGAGCGTCGTCGCTTCCTGCGGCTCGTGAAGGAGTCCCTCGACCGGCTGGGTTATTGCCTGGTTGTGGTGGCGCAGACGGTGCGGGACACGCGCGGGAGGCTGGTGGGCGGGAGGATGGCGTCGGAGCGCGACGCGTTCGGCCATCCGCGCGCGGAGGGTGCGGCGGAGACGCTGTGTCGGCTCGTGCGCGAGGGTCTCGGCGTGCGCGCCCGTTTCGACAAGCCCGGGACGATCCAGCGGCTCTCCAGTGCGCACGTGTCGCCGGTGGATTTCGACGAGGCGCGCTTGTGCGGGAACTGGGCGGTCCGATTCGCGGTCGAGGGCCGGTCCGGATGCATGGTCATCATGAGGAGGCGTCGCGGCAGCAGTTATGGGGTCGAGTACGATACGGTTCCCATCTCGCGCGTGGCGAACCGCGAAAGGCTGTTGCCCGATGCTTACTTCGACCGCGCGGTCATGCTACCCACAGAGGCGTTTCGCCGGTACGCCCTGCCGCTCGTGGGTCCCGGGCTCCCCGCTCACGCCAGGCTGCGTGGCGAGCCGGTGGTGAACTGGCCGTCGTGTTCAGCGCCTCCGGGGGCGTGAGCGACCGCTAAACGGCGTCGCGGGGTCTCCTGCGGTCTTGCGAAGCGGAGACCGTTTTTGCTACGGTTTGCCCGCCGAGGGTTCGGGTCATTCACCATGCGTATCAGTTTTCGCCTCGTCAAGGATGTGACTGCGGTCCCGCTGCATCTTTACATGCGCGGCACGCGGTTTCTTCCCGAATGGGCGCAGCGGGCGATCGTGGGAGCGGCCCTCGCGCCAGCGAGGGCATCGTTCTTTCTGCCCGGCAATCCGTTGCGCCGGCGCGTCGAGGACCTCTGCACCCTCGCGGGCAGGTCGGACGCCTATCGTGTTTTCGACGAGATGATGGGGAACGTGGCTCTCGCAGTGCGGCTATTCGGGCGCCTCCTCCATGCTGGTGGGGAGGGAGTCCTCGATCACGTCGGTTTCGATAGCGGCGTCTCGGAAGTCGTAACGCGGATGCGGAGGGAGCACGGCGGCGCGATCGTGGTCGTGCCGCACTGCACGGGTTCGGTCCTCTCGGCCGCGCTCGTCGGAAGACTCCTGCCGAGCGTCGTGATGGCGCGCGGGTCGAAGTCGGAAACCCGGTACCGGATCATGCAGCGCTACCTCGAGCGGCTCGGACCCGATCTCATAGAGGTGCGTCGGACACCCCCGGCGACGGTCGCCCGGCGGATCCTGGATTCGCTTCGGCAGGGCAAGGTGGTCATCGGGACCACCGACCTGATACGCAGGAAGCCCGACACGGTCGAGGCCAGGGTTTTCGGAGAATTGGCGCATTTTCCCGACTGGCCGGCGCGTTTTTCCATCCGGCGCAAGGTGCCCATAATCCCGGCCTACGTGTTTTCCCGCGATGGCAGGTTTTTCCTCACCTGCGGTGAACCTTACCTGGAAGGCGACGTGGTCGCTGCGACCCAGCGGTGGGTGAGATACTTCGAGGAGAGCATCCGGCACTGGCCCGCGGACTGGCCATTCGTATTCGAGAAGCGGTGGGGTCGGCTCGTGGCTTCGGCTGCATCGGCAAGGCGGGGGTCGGGATGAGAGAACGCATCAGGACATGGCGCGTGGAGGTGGCGATCCGGAGGGGCTTCGCCGACCCTCTCGGTCGCAACGTCCTCTCGGACATTCAGCACCTGGGCGTTCGAGGGATCACCGACGTGCGCGTGGCGCAGGTGTACCTGATAGCGGGGCCGATATCGGCCCGTGAGGTTGACCGTATCGCCCGGGAACTCCTGGCGGACCCGGTCAACCAGGAGTACGTGTGCCAACGGCCACTGCCGCCGCCCCTGGGGGGCAGCCCTGCGGTGATTCAGGTCTTCCGGAAGCCGGGTGTGATGGATCCGGTCGCGATGAGCACGTTGAAGGGGATAGGCGACCTCGGCCTGAGCGCAACGGCGGCCCGCACCGGCTACAAGTACTTTCTGTACGGCGACGCAGATCGCGACGCCCTTCGTCGCATCTGCGACAAGGTCCTTCACAACGATGTCATCGAGGAGGTGTTCTTCGGCGAGGCGGACGTCCCGCACTTCCCTGAATCGCCACGATATCGTTTCCGTCGCCGCGAAATACCTCTGAGCGGTCTCGACGACGACGCGCTTCTCCGCATCAGTCGGGAGATGGTTCTCAGCCTGAACCTGGACGAGATGCGCGCGATACAGCGTCACTTCGAGAGGATCGGCCGCCCGCCAACCGATGTCGAACTCGAGACACTCGCCCAGACGTGGTCCGAGCACTGCGTCCACAAGACACTCAAGGGCGTGATTCGGATGGGGGACCGGACGATAGACAACCTCCTGAAGAGCACCATCGTGCGAGCGACCCGGGAACTCGACAGGCCGTGGTGCGTCAGCGTGTTCGAGGACAACGCCGGCGTGATCCGGTTCGATGAGAGGTACAACGTCTGCTTCAAGGTGGAGACGCACAACCACCCTTCTGCGATAGAGCCTTACGGAGGGGCGGGCACGGGCATCGGCGGGGTCATACGCGACATCCTCGGCACGGGGCTGGGCGGAAAGCCGATCATGAACACGGATGTGTTCTGTTTCGGTCCGCCGGACCTTCCGATGGAAAAGGTTCCGCCCGGTGCTCTGCATCCGCAGCGCGTGATGAAGGGGGTCGTCGCCGGCGTGCGCGACTATGGCAACCGGATGGGCATACCCACTGCCAACGGAGCGGTCCTCTTCGACGAGCGCTATGTGGGCAATCCGCTGGTGTACTGCGGGACGGTGGGAATCATTCCGCGTGACAGGTGCAAGAAGGGTGCGCGCCCCGGCGACCTGATCGTCCTCGTGGGCGGACGCACCGGCCGCGACGGGATACACGGCGCCACATTTTCCTCCGCTGAATTGACCGATGAATCCGAGAGGGTCTCGTCCGGCGCGGTACAGATAGGAAACGCAATCGAGGAGAAGCGGGTCGCAGACACGATCCTCCAGGCCCGCGATCGGGGGCTGTACACCTGCATCACCGACTGCGGTGCGGGCGGGCTTTCGAGCGCCGTCGGGGAGATGGGCCGGGACCTCGGCGCCGTGGTGCATCTCGAACGGGTGCCGCTGAAGTACGAGGGGCTTTCCTATACCGAGATATGGATATCCGAGGCGCAGGAGCGGATGGTCCTTGCCGTTCCCCCGCGCCACCGGCGCACCATACTCGACCTGTTCCGGTCGGAGAACGTCGAGGCCACGGTCATAGGCAAGTTCACGGGCGACCGGAGGCTGCGCCTGTATTACAGACGACGGCTGGTCGGCGACCTCGAGATGGCATTCGTGCACGAGGGGCTGCCGAGGCTCGAGCGCCGGGCGGAGTGGACGCCGCCGCGACGACGCGAGGAGGCGCTTCGCGAGAAGAGGTCGTATGGTCCCGCGCTGAAGAAGATCCTCGGTTCGTGGAACGTCTGCTCGAAGGAGTGGATAATCCGACAGTACGATCACGAGGTCCAGGGCACGAGCGTCCTGAAGCCGCTCGTCGGAGCGCTCCATGACGGGCCTGGTGATGCCGCGGTCATCGCGCCCGTCCTGGGATCGCGTAAGGGAGTGGCGGTCTCCAACGGCATCAACCCGAGATATGGCGACCTGGATCCCTACTGGATGGCCGCATCGGCCATAGACGAGGCCGTGCGGCAGATCGTCGCCGTCGGCGGAGACCCGGCGCGGATCGCGCTCCTCGACAATTTCTGCTGGGGCAACACGGACAAGCCCGATAGGCTCGGTTCGCTCGTGCGTGCGGCTCAGGCGTGCTACGACATCGCCAAGGCGTTCGGCACGCCCTTCATAAGCGGGAAGGATAGCCTGAACAACGAGTTCCGCGTCGGCGACAGGAGCATCGCGATACCCGGAACCCTGCTGATCAGCGCTATAGGTATCATCGAGGACGTCACGCGCTGCATCAGCATGGATGTCAAGTCGCCGGGCGACATCATATACATCGTCGGCATGACATATGATGAGATGGGCGGGTCGCATTATTGCGCGATCCACGGAATCGTCGGAAAGCGCGTGCCGCGGGTGCGGCCACGTGGCGCCCTGCTGACCTTCCAGCGCCTCGCAGGGGCGATCCGCAGCGGGCTCGTCAGGGCGTGTCACGATTGCTCCGAGGGTGGTATCGCCGTGGCCGCTGCCGAGATGGCCTTCGCGGGCGGCTACGGGATGGACCTGTACACGATGACCGTTCCGCGGCCGCGGTCGCTTCAGCGGGATGACGTGATACTCTTCAGCGAGTCCAACAGTCGCTTCGTGTGCGAGGTGAGACCAAGAGATGCGGATGCCTTCGAGCGGGCGCTCAGGGGAGTTCCGTGCGCTCCGGTCGGACGCGTGACGAGGTCCCGCCGGTTCAGAGTGCGCGGGCTCTGGGGCGACACCATCGTCAGCGAATCGCTGGACGCGCTGAAGTCAGCCTGGAGGGACCCGCTGGCCCTCTAGGCGCTTTCGTGGACGATCGCCCAGCGCGACTGCATACAGCGGTCGCTTCCGCTGCGCACAATTCCACCTGTTAACTCGTGGCGCCGGACCGGGGGAGTCATCTGGCGAGGATGATTTCGCGCACCCCTGCGATCTTCGCATCCAGCGCGACGTAGGCCGAAGTCTCCACGCGCCTGGCTCGAACACCATCTTTCTTGCGTACAGGTGGATGTGGTGTATGTGCTCGACACCGTGCCAGAAGAGGCGGTTTCCGAGCCGGTAGTGGTGATCACCGAGGAGGCGGTAGCGCGCGGCGCGGTCCGTGCGTCCAAAGCAGGCGCCCCCATTCTGACCCGGATGCTGTAATGGGTCTCCGATGGGATCATCCGACATCAGGCTCGGTTGCGTCTCGGGCAACGCGGCGAATCTGTTCCCGACGGATGAATTGAGGCGTCGGCGCGGTTAGAATAACCCCTTGTCAGGAGATTGTGACTGTCGAACGGGGGCGATAATGGATGAGTAGGACACGAGGAGGTCGCCTGCGCGCAGGCGTCGCCAGGTGTGACATCACAACCGGCGAGACGGGTGCGCGAATCCGCGATCGCCTTCACGCCAAGGCGCTGGTTCTGGACGACGGAGTAACGAGGCTTGCGATAGTTGCGATGGACGTTGTCGCGATAGGGGGCATAGGCGACGTCGGGGATGACTTCCTCCCCCGGTTGCGCCAACGGATCGAGCGCGAACTCGACATACCGGGCTCGAACGTCCTCGTGAATGCTTCCCATACCCACCCGCCGGGACGGCTGCTGTGTGGAAACGACGAACTTGTCGAACGGACCTTCGGTGCGGTGCGGGAGGCTGCGATGGGCATGGTTCCTGCGACGGTGGGATGGGGTCGCGGCCGCGAGGACAGGTTGACAATGAACCGGAACCTCCGTTTGAGGGACGGCCGGCACTGGACGATCCGCCACGCGAATCCCTGTCCGCCGGACGACGAGGTCGTGGGGCTGGGGCCGATAGATCCCGACATAGGGGTCATCCGGGTGGACCGGGCTGACGGACGTCCGCTTGCGGCCGTTTATAACTTCGCCTGCCACCCCCTTTTCGGGGATGCGTCCGGCGCGATCACGGCCAATTTTCCCGGCGTTGCATCGAGGCTCGTCGAAGAGCACCTCGGTGGCGCCACGGCACTCTTCCTGCAAGGGGCTGGTGGCGACGTCATAGATGTGTCCTTCAAGGATTTCAAGCGCCCCAGGGATATCGAGCCACTGGGCGTGGCGCTGGGTCTCGCCGTCCTCGAGGCGCTGCGGATGGTCGAGACCGGCGACGCCGACCTGAGTGTGATCACCGAGACGATCGCGCTGCCGAGGAGAACGGATATTCCAGAACGGATCGGGGAACTCGAGCGGGAGCAGTCGCGCCTTCTCGCATCCCTGCGGTTCACGTGCCTGAACTTCAAGGCGTTCTTGCCGCTGTACCTGGAGCATGCTCTACACCCCGAGCATCCCGCCGATTACTCGTACAGATACTTGCAGGAGGAGTCCGTCCGGGCGGACGGCCTGCGCGCGATGGACGCCCACACCAGGAGTTGTGTCGAGAAATACCTCGCCAACATTCGCGCGATGGAAAAGTTGGCGCGGATCCAGGACGATATAGCCACCCTCGAGCATCACAGGGCGTTGAACGATGCCGCCAGCGAGCCCACGATCAGCGCCGAGGTTCAGGGAATCAGGATCGGCAAGTGCGTCCTGATAACCTCTCCCGCCGAATTGCTGGTCGAGGTTGGTCTGAACATCAAGAGGCGCTCCCCTTACGAACACACCTTCGTCGTGGCATATTCGAACGGTTACATCTATTACGGTGCGCCGGCTGCAGATTACTCGAAGGGAGGCTACGAGGTCACCGAGTGTCTGCTCGCCCCGGAGTGGCAGGAGATATACGAGAGGAAGGCGAGCGAGATAATCAGCAGATTGTGAGGTTCCGGACGCGATACGGAGAGCGAGGGGCAATGCTCGGCGCCGTCATTCCTTTCGCGATTTTCCTCTGCGTCTCGCCCTGCGCTGCGCTGCCCGAGTCGGTACGCGATGTCAGGGAGACGCTCGAGAGGGGCCTCGTTGCCCATTGGGGTTTCGACGAGGGGGAAGGTGACATATCCCACAATGGATCCCCCAACAGGATTGACGCGCGTGTTCGCGGGGCGGAATGGACGGAGGGCAGGTACGGGCGCGCACTCCGTTTCGACGGAAAGGACGACTACGTTGACTGTTCCGGCGACGCGGCCCTCCGGATAGGCGGCAGCCTCACCGTGACCGCGTGGGTCAAGACCGACCTCAGAGGTCAGCAGTACGTCATCTCGAAGCACGGGTGGAGCATCTACCTCGGCGGCGATCCGATGCTCGTCCACTTCGAGACTCGCAACGCTGCCGACGACGCCTGGGCGCCGGACCTGGATTCCCGGTTGCCAGTTCCCGTAGGCGAGTGGTTTTTCGTCGCCGCGGTCAACGATCCGGAGAGGCAGCGACAGGAGATATACCTTGACGGTCTCCTCGTGAACGCTCGATCTCGTTCGGAACCGATAGGCGGAGTCGAGACAGCGAACCTCTTGATCGGGAGATATGCCGCCTCCGAATCCCAGTGGTTCTCCGGCGTCATTGACGAGGTCAGGATATACAACCGCGCCTTGTCTCCAGATGAGATAAGGGCTCTGTACGTCTCCGAGCCTGTGTCCGAGACGCGGAGAATGATCCTGACGCCGCGTCTGGCGTTCTCCAGCGGAAAGGTCGTGGCCGATCTCGACTGGCGCGCAATGCTTCCCTTGCAGGAGGGCGCCGCCATCGAACTCTTTCTCTCTCGTGCCGAAACCGACGCGATCCTCTTGCGATCGTGGTTGAGCCCGCTTCCGGTCTGCGGCCGGGCGGAACTCGAGATAGCGATGCGCGATCAGCCTGCCGGCGAGTATCGGCTGGAGGCCATCATGGTGGGGCGCGGCGGCACTCCCGTTTCCGGCGAACCTTGCGTGGCGAAGTTCACCTGGCCTGAAAGGCCTGCGTGGCTTGGCTCCAACGAGGGCAGGACCGACCGCGTGCTTCCGCCATGGACGCCAATTCGGGTCGAGAAGGGCGGGACCGTTCGCATCGGAGTGCGGGGGCGCCGCTACGAGTTCTCAGATATACCCCTGGTCGAGAAAATCGAGACGCAGGACCGCTCGATACTGGCCCGTCCCCTCCGCCTGGAAGCCACCACCGATTCGGGGCCGGTCTCATGGCGGTATGGGCGGATCGGAATCGTTGACGAGTCTCCCGCCAAGGTCTCTCTCGAGCAGCAGGCTCAATCGGATGCCATCGTCCTTCGCGTGGCGACGTCCGTGGAGTACGACGGAACGATGGCGGTGAGGTTGCGCCTCCAGGCGAGACGACAGGTGACGCTGACAGGCCTGCACCTCGACATACCGCTTTCCCCCCGAAACGCGAGGTATATCTACTCCTACCCATACGGTCTTTGCGATTTCTTCACCTATCCGGGCGAGAAGAGGCCAGGGTCGCTTCCTGGAAGGGGACGGGTCGAGGGGTGCCTTGTGCCTATCCTGTGGCTAGGCGACGATGACGTTGGCCTTGCTTGGTTCGCGGATGACACGATGGGAGGCAGCCGCGACCCGGATGTCAGGAGAGCCACGCAGATCTCGTGCGAAGCAACAGAAGTGCTGGTCCGGCTGCAACTCCTCGATGGTCCGGTGGCACTCGGCGCCTCTGCCGGGGATGCGAACGGAGGGGAGTTCGAATATGCATTCGGTCTCTTGGCCACTCCGGTGAAACCCGTGGAGAAGACCTGCTGGGACTATCGCATCGCCACGTCCCCCTGGTATGGCGGCGACTACAGGATGCTCACGGACGAGATCGAGGGCGTTCCAGCGCTCGATTATCTGGCGGGCAATGGAGTCAGAACGCTCCTTCTCGGCAATTGGACCAGGATCCTGGCATACACGAAACCGGTCGGCCGCGAGGATGAGTTTCGTCGCCTCGTCAACGAAGCGCACCAGCGGGGCATGAAGGTGATTCCGTACCTCGGATTCCAGATGTCAGAACTTGCGCCGGAGTGGCCTTCGTTCGGCGACGAGGTGGTGGGCCTCCGCTCCATCCCCGACCGGACCGCGCGGGGAGTTGACCATTACCCGGGCGAGCCGGAGCAATTCGTCAACCGCGTCTGTTACAGGAGCGCGATGCAGGACTTCCTCGTGGATGGTATCGCCCGTCTGATGGACGAGTATGGCATTGACGGGGTCTATCTGGATTCCGTGGCTTACCCCTCGCCATGCGTGAACCGGTTACACGGGTGCGGCCGTCTGCGTCCGGATGGCAGCGTCGTGGGCACGTTCCCGATGTTCGCAATCCGCGAAACGCTCAAGCGCATCTATGCGGTGGTGAAGACGCGAAAAGCGGATGGCATCGTGGACGTTCACGGTCCGATGAACGTCCCGGCGCTTGCGTGGGCGACCTCGAACTGGAACGGCGAGGGCCTGCCGAAAGCGGACGACGTGCCGGTCCTGGTGCAACTTCCGCTCGACCATTTCCGGGCCGAGTTCATGGGACGGCCGCAGGGGATCGCGACCGAGTTCCTGCATTATGCCCTGCTCGGCCACACCAGTGGCGGTTATCGTCGGGCCTGGGCACTGGCCCTCCTGCACGACGTTCCCGTGCGTCTCGCATCCGGCGCGCCCGAGGACATCCGGCTCGCTTCGTCGCTCTGGCGTCTTTTCGAAGATTTCCCTCGCGCAGAGGCAGAGTGGTTGCCGTACTGGAAGAACTCGGATCGTCTCGCTGTCCGGCCCGATGGGGCGTATGCGAGCCTGTATCTCCATCCGCTCAGGGGCCTTCTGGTCGTCGCTTCGAACCTGAAAGGACCCGGTACCGACGTCGAGATAGAATTGAACGCGCAGAGCCTGGGACTCGGCGGGCGCCTCGTGGCCGAAGACGCGCTGAGCGGCGAGCCCGTGGCCCTCGAGGGGGCCACCCTCCGCCTCACGATTCCTTGCCTCGATTGGAAGGTGATCCGGGTGAGGCCGGCGAGGTAGGGAGTGCCGTATCCGGTTCGCCCGCCCCCTCGCTGGGGGTCAGGATCTGGACCTCCAGCCGGCGGTCTGCGGCTACTCCGCTCGTGCCCACGGTGAACCAGATGACGCCGTCCCAGTCGGGAGGCGCCCAGAGACCGAGGTCCAGGACCAGCGACTTCTCCGGCCCCTCGTCAATCAGCGCCCCCAGATCAGCGACCACATCCGCATCGCCTCCCCTGCCGAAGGGAGGACCGGGGACGTTGCTCTTC
>Ga0272448_1002013_pt1 | contig 26346 bp, 22 predicted proteins | sample YNPCB0191_FD_202220 | JGI IMG/M metagenome (GOLD analysis project Ga0272448, IMG submission 202220) | Hot spring sediment microbial communities from Yellowstone National Park, WY, United States - YNP-CB-019-1 | ecosystem: Environmental > Aquatic > Thermal springs > Hot (42-90C) > Sediment... | reverse complement strand
ATGCAATAATCTTCAGCCAGAAGTAAATGCTAAACTCGTTCCTATACTTGCCGGTGGGTTTCGAGGTAATGCTTATGATGGTTTGGAAATGGGATTAGAGGCTTTACTTCCTTTTATAAAAAAAAGACAGACTAACAGAAGGGGTAAAAAGCCGAGAATTGTAAACATTATTGCACCACAGGCAAATATCAATCCTACTTGGTGGGCTGATTTGCAATGGATAAAGCAAACGTTAAAATCTTTAAGAATCAAGGTACAAACGGTAATTTCTCATGGTACCTCGTTTGCAGAACTGGAGCAAGCTGGTGAGGCAACCGCTAATATTCTTCTCAGTCATGATGTCGGGTATAAGTTTGCTCAAAAAATGCAACAAACCCACGATATTCCTCTGATCCTCAATGATATACCTTTACCAATAGGTGTAAAAAATACTACGCGATGGTTACAGGCATTAGCAGCACATTTCAAAATAGAAGAAAAGAAAGTAGAACCATTGATCAGACAAGGCGAAGAAATAGTCGTAGATACGCTTCGCCGACGAGCATTAATGATTATTCCTAGATATCGTAATTGTAGAGTTGCGGTATCTGCGGATGCCACGCTTGGCATTGGACTGGTAAGAATGCTCTTTGAAGAGTTGGAGATGATTCCAGAAGTCTTGTTGTTTCGTTCGGCTATGCGTGAATCTCGTTCAATTCTGGAGCAAGAACTACAAAGTATGGGTATTTCTCCTCGCTTGGTATTTTCTGCTGATGGGTATCAAATTAAACAAGCTTTGAGGGAGGTTGATACTGATGCTGTTCTTGGCTCGGCATGGGAAAAATACATGGCAGAGGAGTTGGGAATTAGAATTGCTTTTGATGTATTTAGTCCGACTAACAGAGAAACTTATCTTGACAAACCATATTTTGGCTATGAAGGAATGATCAACATGATGGAAGTCATTGCCAATGATTGGGATAGAGCTTTTCGTTCTAAACATATTCATTGGACTTAGGCGTTAGCGATCGCTCTTGGGGAAGAATGAGGGCGATCGCTTAACTATGGTGGTATTATTGATTATTCAGACTTTCACTACTACCTGATTTATTACCTGCGACTAATTCTGGTTCAAAGTCTGGATGAAACTCAACAACCCAAGTCATTATTAATTATGCTCTTAAAAAATCATTTTTTTGGAAAGCTAAGTTGCTCTGTGAAAGGCTCGGCTTGCCTTCCATTAACGGATTGATTTACAATAGCTTGAAGCCGAAGTTATTGAGAGTCTCGCGCAAGTTCTTGCATCCTTTGAGATAGTCCAGGGTGGCGATTCTCTCGGCTGAGTGTTCTGACCAATCAACAGCGACATTCATCTTTTGTTCAGTGTAGAACTCTTTCATAATGTCGTTGTAATGACTGATTGCTTCTTCTTGTTCTGCTAATTTATAAGTGTCTCGGTGCAAAACAGCAGACTGGGGTAGACGCGGTTTAATTGCTACTTTGACTTCAGGATTGGGATAACCTACACATAACCCAAATACAGGAAATACAAAAGGTGGCAAATTTAATAATGTGGCTACTTCTTGCGTATTTTTACGGATTGCACCAATATATCCTGTTCCTAAGCCAAGAGACTCAGCAGCAAGAGTCGCATTTTGCGCTGCGATTGAGGCATCAACTATTCCCTTAATCAATAATTCTATATAGTCTAAAGCAACATGAGGTAGTCCACGACTGTCAGCTATATGAGCCAGACGACCTAAATCTGCTAACCAAACCAAAAATAAAGGAGCTTGCTTAACATGGATTTGGTTATTAGCCAACTTGTATAATTCTTCTGTGCGTTCTTGATCTTCAACTGCTACCACACTCCAAGTTTGCATATTAGCTGAACTCGCTGCCGATTGAGCTGCTACTAACAACTCTAGGGTTCCTGGTGGTAGGGGATCGGGTAAATAAGAGCGAACTGAACGGTGAGATAGAATCATTTCTACAGAGTCATTCCAAGGAAGATCGTAATTGAAGGGTATTTCACCGTAGCGCGATCGCAGTAACTCTACAGGATTAGTCATAATTAACCGTTAAACTCCAAATCTTCTAAGCTTGCAAAAAACTCCATCACAACAGCACTTCTTCACAAATTCTCTGTGTACCTCTGCGTTTACCTCCGCGTCCCTCTGCGTTTAAATTTCCAGCCTCTATTCCTCACAAAAAGAATCACTCAACATTCCGAAAAAACGCAACTCGTAAAGCCAATCGACTTTCAGATGGAGGGCAAGTAAGCGGTGTTACCATATGCCAAGAATTGTCAGAACGGGCAATCACCACTGAAGAATGGCTTAGGGGTAAAATATCTTGAAAGGTAGATTCAGGCTGCTCATCTTTGAGAATTCGCAAACAGCCACCCCAATCTCCAGACCATTGTTGATTGAAAAATAGCAGATGAGTTAAAACTTTATTCGGTTCGTCTGTATGGGGAGAATGTTGGTGTCCTGATTTATATTGACGAAATCCAATATCCATCACACAGTTTTTGAGGTCTAAACCCGACATTTCGGCTAAAGCTATGCGATAATCATCAGACCAGAGTCCTTCTATCAACTGTCGCCACACATAACTCAGGTGTTTTAAATCACTAGTAAGTCTTCCTTGTGCTAAACGCTGTCGCCAGCGATCATCCTTGAATTTGAGCATCAAAGGAATATCCTGACTAGGGGCGAGTATCTTTCCCCAGTAGTAGCCGTATCCCTCTCCTGTTGACAATTGAAACTCCTGGTGAGGAAAACTAGCAGTTAGTTCCAAGCTGGCTTCTGGTGAAAGCAAGTTTTTCATCAAAGCCCAGTTATATGGAACTTTTTGCATGACGGTGGTATGTATGGATTGAAGATTTAACATGATTTCAGAAGATAAATATTATTTTTGCTTGTACAAGGTGCGATTGTAATAGCGATGATGAAAGGAAGTTGGTAAACCGCATCGCAGGCCAAAAAGGTGGCGGTATCTTGAAAAGTGGCGTTGCTGTTCTGTTTTCCGTAGGCGATCGCATCAGGTGTATCATAAAAAATGGCTGTGATATGAGTGCAAATCTATGCGAATTCATTACTTACAACACGTGCCATTTGAAGGACTTGCCAGTATTGAACAGTGGGTGACACGGCATGGTAATATTATTTCTGCAACTAAGTTTTACAATGGTGACACTTTACCACCTGTTGATGACCTAGATTGGGTAATAGTCATGGGTGGTCCGATGAATATTTATGAGGATGATAAGTATCCTTGGTTAAATTCAGAAAAACATTTTATTGAAGCAGCAATTGAGAAAAATAAAGTAGTTATTGGCATTTGTCTGGGTTCGCAACTAATTGCTGATGTTTTGGGTTCTAAGGTCTATAAAGGTCAGGAAAAAGAAATCGGTTGGTATCCAATTACAATGACTCCAGAAGCACAAAATTATCCTGTTTTTGCGGCAATTCCTCAGTCTATGAATGTGTTTCATTGGCATGGCGATACTTTTGATTTACCTTCAGATGCGGTACGGCTAGCCTATAGTGAAGCATGTGCGAATCAAGCTTTTATTTATGGTGACAAAGTATTAGGTTTGCAATTTCATCTAGAATCAACTAAAGAAAGTGTTCACCAAATTATTGAAAATTGTGCTTCCGAATTAGTTACAGGTAAATATATTCAAAAACCAGAAGAAATGTTAGCAAGGGATGGTGATTTCAAAAAGATAAACTCCTTTATGTCTAAAATTCTAGATTATTTTGCTACTGTTACCTAATAACAATAGAACTCCTATATACGAGTCATGTTTGATTTTTGAAAAAACTCAGTACACTTGATGTTCCTTATTCTTCTGTTCCCTGTTAAGAGTTCCCTATCTTCACGAGTTGTTCATAAATCAAGTCGGATTCCTATAGTATTGTGGCTCCTATTTCTGGTATATGAAAATCTTTTTTTCTAAACAAAATGTGCGTCTTTAGGATTGAATGCCAGCTTAATCATTGCATTGTGGTACACATTGTCGGATATATCACTCCGAGGTACTCTAGCAGTTAAAGTTTCCTCTCCCACTTTCACCCTAATAGTATGAGTCCCTATGCCACGTACGATCCTTTCCACTCGCCCTTCTATTGTCACCATTCCTGACTGATATGGAATTGAATAACTGGCATCATCAATATAGAAAGCATCACCGGATAGACAACAGGCTGTTATGGGTGTTTTTACTTCGCCAAAATATGAAAACTCTATACTGTTTGCCAGTTTAATCAAATAACCATGCTTGTTAGGTTGTAACTGGCAGGAAATAATGTTATCCATGCCTACCAGTCTGGCAATTTGCTGGTTAGCTGGTCTGCGGATCAGAGTTTCTAATTGATCATCCTGGACAATGCAACCATCAAATAGTGCGATCGCTCTTTGTGCAAAATGCAGTATATCGGTAAAGTTATGACTGACTAATATAACTGCCGTTCCTTTAGCTTGAGCCCATTGTCTAATTTTCTCGATAATCTGGATACGTATTCCTACATCTAATGATGCAGAAGGCTCATCCAAAAGCAGCAGTTCCGTATCTGTTACTAAACCGCAAGCAATACAAACCCGCTTTGCTTCACCACCAGACAGCGAGCGAGCTGAGCGATTTGCCAGATGCTCGCAGCCAACAGTGGCAAGCGCATGATGTACCTTTTGCTTAATCTTGTGGGCTGGTGTTCCTCGAAACTCTAATACTTTGGCAACATTATTAAACACAGTGTCATTCAAAAGTAATGTTTCCTGAAATACCAAAGCTGAGCGACGGCGCAACCATGTTTTATTGGCATCAGAGATATTGTGTCCAAACAATTGCATTTGACCACGATAAGGTTGTAGTAGATTGATTGTCCTTAACAGCGTACTTTTGCCAGCACCATTAGGACCAAGCACAGCCACAAGTTCTCCAGGACGAACGGTAAAATTTTCAATTGATAGGATATTTTTACGTCTTTTGCTATCTATGTAAACTTGTCGCATATTCAGGACATACTCGTTATTTTCCACAAGATTTTCCTGCCGATCTGCATAGGATTGCAAATTAAGAAATGGCCGAAACTGAGTAATCATAGTCATAAGAGTTTCTTATCTTGCTGTAAAATAGTCAGTGATACTACAACGCTGTATGTAATCATGAGAAGAATAAACGCGATCGCCATAGCAATGTCGTAATTACCTTTACCTACTTCCATGACAATTGCTGTAGTCAGTACCCTTGTCTGCCCTTTAATGTTGCCGCCCACCATCATCGATGCACCAACCTCTGAGATAACGCGACCAAAACCGGCGATGACGGCAGCCACTAACCCTAACCGTGCTTCCTTAATCAGCAACCAGTTGACTTGCCAAGGTGTCGCCCCCATTGATAACAATCGCAAGCGCAGATTTGGATTGAGGCTGACAATTGCCGCAAAACTAAAGCCGACAACAATTGGAAAAGCGATCGCTGCTTGAGTGAGAATCATGGCTGTGGGTGTATACATTAAATTCAGACTGCCTAAAGGACCAGAACGCCACAACAACAGGCTAACTACTAAACCCATCACCACTGGCGGCAACCCCATACCAAAGTTTACCAAGCTAATCAACACCTGTTTGCCAGCAAAATCCTCCAAAGCCAGCCACAGCCCTAATGGTATACCTAGTAATAGGCTGATAACTGTAGCGATTCCAGAGACTACCAATGTCAAGACCGTGACTTGAAAAACATCGCGATCGCCACTAGTTAATAGCTCAAAAGCTCTTATCGCTCCCTCAACAATAGTATTCACAAATCCTCTCAAAAACCGTAATCTTTCTCTGTTTTGCCACCATCTACAAAAAATAGCGGTTGTCCGAACTTGTTTTTCCCATGAGCTGCAATCAACCTCTGTCCTTCACCAGACAAGAGAAAATCACTAAATGCTCTAGCTGCTGTTTTGTTCACCTGAGGAAATTTCTGCGGATTTACTTCCATAACGTGGTAGAGATTCAGCAGTTTCTTATCTCCTTCTACCAGTATCTGCAAAGATAGGTTTTTCTTTTGAAACAGATAGGTTGCGCGATCTACTAAGGTATAGCCTTTTTTATCATTAGCAACTTGTAAGGTATGTCCCATTCCAGCACCTGTTTGCTGATACCAAGCGCCGATTGGTATTATATTAGCCTGTTTCCATAAATCCCTTTCTAGCTTATTAGTACCTGAGTCATCACCCCGCGAAAAGAATAACGCCTGATTTTTGGCAATCAAGGAAAATGCTTCTACAGCATCCTTTTTCCCTCGTATCTGCGCTTTGTCAGCAGCTGGACCGACAATGACAAAATCATTATGCATTACTAAGCGGCGATTCATAACCGTACCATCTTGCAAAACTTTTTTTTCGGCTAAAGGTGAATTGACAAAAACTGCGTCTACCTCTCCTTTTTCAGCTAAGGCTAAAGCTTGTCCAGTACCAACAGAAATGCTTTTGAGTTGATATCCTGTTTTATTTTCAATTGCTGCAATTAAATCATTCAGCAGACCGCTGTCCTCTATACTAGTTGTCATTGCTACGATCAGAATTTTATTTGTTGAGGAGCGGGCGGTGGTTGGTTTTTGCTGAACTAAGTTAGAAGCGCAGCCTGTACAAATAACCATTAACCAACTTACTAAAAATGTACTGATGATCTTCGCAACCATATAATTTCACAGAACAGTTATTAGCGATCGGTTATCAGTTGAGAACCTTGAGGAATCAAACTTAGGAGTTCTTCAATAGTAAGACTGCGTTTAATTTGTACTGAGTGATGCCGCACAGCATCTAGAACTGATTTAATTTCTGCGCTACTGAGCGTGATTCCATATTTTTGGAGTACACTCAGCAGTAGATGGCGACCGGAATGTTTCCCAATGACAAAGCGACGTTTGCAACCAACATCTTCTGGTGCAAACGGTTCGTAGGTATCTGGATTTTGCAACACTCCGTGAGCATGAATGTCTGATTCATGGGCAAAGGCATTTTCTCCAACGATCGCTTTCCACGGAGGAACTCGATAGTTGGTAGCTTTGGCAACTAACTGCGATAGTTCCACCAACCGTTTTGTATCAATGCCTGTTTCTATTTTATAGATGCATTTAAGTGCCATTAGAACTTCTTCTAGTGCTGCATTACCAGCTCGTTCGCCGATACCGTTAACCGTGGTATTGACCGATCGCGCTCCTGCTTTAATACCAGCCAGGGTATTGGCAGTTGCTAAACCAAAATCGTTGTGCATATGCATTTCCACTGGTATGGATAGGTGAGAGACAAGCTGCCGAACTTTACTGTAAGTGGTGACAGGATCGAGAATTCCCACTGTGTCACAGAAGCGAAATCGAAAGGCGCCCCACTCTTGGACTAATTGCGCTACATCCAGCAAAAAAGATTCATCAGCTCTAGAAGAATCTTCGCCACCTACAGATACAGATAAACCGCGATCGCAAGCAAAATTTATCGCATCCCGCAGGCGATCCAGAACTAACTGTCTTTGATTCCCAAACTTAGCAGCAATTTGAATGTCAGAGACAGGAACAGAAATATGTACTCGCTCTAAATCACAATCTATAGATGCTTGAATATCAGATAAGTTAGCCCGATTCCAGCCGAGTAATTTGGCGTTTAATCCCAGATTGGCAATAATTTTAATTGACTCTGCTTCGTCTTGCCCCATTGCAGGAATGCCAACTTCTAGTTCTTGAACACCTATAGAATCTATTAGAGTGGCGATCGCAATTTTTTCCTCGATGTTGAAAGCTATACCTGCTGACTGTTCACCATCTCGCAAGGTTGTATCGTTAATTTGAATTGCGTGGTTGTTCATAGGTTAAGTGATAACTTATTTTTAATTGCTGCAATTTTCTGGCAGGTTGAACCTTTCGATGCGCACAGTGCCGATCGCGCGAAAGACCAAAAGAATGCTTTTGTAATGCCATCTCTCCAAAAAATGACTACAAATATTGGCAGCTTGCAGTAAACATACTTTGTGCTGACTGCGAACCATTAGGATTTTGTTGTGTTTGCGATAAGTAAATTGAACTTGTTGTTAGTTCATAACTGCATCATTTACTCTTTCTATAGCAAGAATATCATACATATCGCCAAAATAATTGCTAAAGAAAAAATTTTTATTTGTGTACTTGTCTGAAAAGCGTATTTTTAACTACAGAAAATTTCTGCCTGCTATAAATTTTTTGCCAGGATAGTTATCGCTGCTTATCTTGCGTCTTTGTGCGGCTTCTCCTCACACCATACGTCACGTTAAACTCATGTCCAATACATGCTCTTACCCTCCACCCAAGTACTAGTTATTTCATAAGTGGGTGGTGTAAACTTTTTGTACGTATACGATTAATTCTGTTTAATAGATTGGGATACAGCTTGTGGCAGGTAATTCACTAATAATCGCCCTCCTAGATGGTCTGATGCAGCCATTATGATTAACATCTTGTTCGCATTTCCGTTGACGTACATGTATATCAACCTGCTTGCATGGTATTTTTCACGATGCGATATTGGCATCAATGCATCCGCAAATAGCCTTGGCCTTATCTTTATTACCGCTCCCACGATCTTTATAAGCTTCTTGATAACCTGTATCGTTGCTCACTGTATTGCCTTCTCTGTTTTCGATTGGCGTGGATATAAAGCATTCCTATTTGAGTTTCTAAGTCTCCTGCTCGTCTTTATCGTCGGATTTGATTGGGAGTTGTGGCGTTTGAAAGACTATCCGCACAATTGCGATCCGACCACCTTGTTATTCATGTTCGTGTCTTAATAATGCACCAACCTTCTGACGAGCAAAAACTAAACAAACATGTTTGGATCTTTGCGCTCCTAGGCGGTGTTAGCTTACTTGTGGGATATTGTATTCTGAGGACCCTTTTTAGCGCATGGCCACAACTTAGCCCGCCAGTCTACACTATTGTTACACGTATCAATATAATCGGGCTGCTTGCCTTAATTGTTTGGGTAAGCATGTGGTTGCCACAAATGTATCGGCTAACACCGGTCACACGGCGTATTATTGTGTGCCTCATTGTGATTTTGTGTGCTATTGTTGTGTTTGCTACACGCTAGTGTGCGGCAGAAAAAGACGTTGCAAGCAACACCGCTTAGGCTGGCAAAAATCCTGAGGTGGCAGAGAGAACCTGCATTGTCTGAAAACCTGTGCAGCTTGCTCTCCAAGAGCGATCGCTTTTTAACTGCAAGCGGATATCGAGTTTATTGCTCGTGTGTGCCCAAACTAACTAGCAAACGCGTGCATTTATCGAAACTTTAGGGAAATCTTAACCACAATTAGCCATTGTTGAGTAAAAAATAAAGTAAAGGCTTGAAACGATCGCAAAATAACCTAGGCAACTCTAGTTCATTGCAAAAGTTAACTGCGAAAAAGACCTGCAAAGTAACAGGTTTTCTTGGAAAAACAATTATCTGTTTGGCGCAGTCTGGCGATCGAGAACGAAACAAAACAAGCAATCTGCTGCTTTTTGCATATGTACCGATTTCATAGCTTAACTTTCGGCTTGGTGATTTTATTAGCTTTTACTGGTTGTAGTTCCTCTCCGAGGAATGCTAATTCGACTGTGTTTCAGCCAACCGAAACTCAGACTGATACTTTTGAGGCAACCAAAACTCAAGTTAGCAAAACTCAGACGGTTCAAACAAAAACTGTTCCCTATACACCCACTCAAACTCAGACGGTTCAAACAAAAACTGTTCCATTTAAACCAACTCTAACTCAAGTAAATCAAGCTCAGCAGCAACTTCACGCTCAAGTCACCGAGCAAGAAGTTCGTATTAGTCTGCCTGCCGACATCCTATTTGACTTCGATAAAGCTGATATTCGTCCCGATGCTGCTGATGCACTTCGACAAACGCTGACCGTGATTCGTTACTACGAACCAAGTCCAATTCGGGTGGAAGGACACACGGATTCAAAAGGTTCTGAAAAATACAACCAAGACCTTTCGGAGCGCCGTGCCCGCTCTGTTAAGCAATGGTTGGTTTCCCAAGGCAACGTACTAGCTTCTCGAATTACAACTCAGGGATTTGGGGAATCTCGACCTAGGGCACAAAATACTAAACCAGACGGTTCTGACGATCCAGTTGGTCGTCAGCTTAACCGTCGAGTCGAGGTCGTCGTTCAAAAGTAATAGTTGCTTTAACGTCAAATAGAAGGATACAGAAAAGAAAATGACCCAGTCATTTTAGAGTTTAGCCTTGCTCCATTCATAGTTGCCTAATTCCTTTAGTGCACGATTACTCTCAATTACTCACGGGGTAACACTCAAAAGCTCAGTTAACTGTGAGAATCAGCTACACAGCAGCAAACAGACACAGTGTAGCAAGACCAAAAAGAAGGTTTGAATTGAAATTGATAGGGTAGTAGTGAAACTAGCGATCGCTCCTGATGCGTCGGATAACTATCACCCTTTGCGTCGTAGGTACAATAATTGGAAATATTTAATATTACTATTATGCTGCTTCAGCAATCATCATTCCCCACACAACACCAAAACGAAATTTAGTTGTACGTCTCAACTCAAATTGTGCAGATATAAGTAAGCGATGAAATTCTTTTTGGGTATAACACTGCCGATAAGCAGGGTCCAAAAATTTCAAGACAAAATCACAAATACGGCACAAAAGATAATCTTTACACCAATCTAAAATAATAACTCTTCCTTTTGGTTTCAATACACGTTTTATTTCTTTTAGTGCTAGAGTTGGATCGTCAAAATAATGAAACGCACTAGCAGATACAACTACATCAAAGCTATTATCTGCAAATGGTAAAGCTAACACACTTGCTCTTCGAAATGAAACATTGGGATAAGTGCGACATTTTTGTTTAGCCATGAGGAGCATTTTTTCTGAAATGTCTACTCCGGTTATCACCTGCTGTGGATTTTCAGTTAGTAATAATCGCTCAAACTCTCCTGTCCCACAGCCAATATCAAGTACTGCCGCTTCTGGTGAAATTTGTGTCCAATTTTTTAAAAAAGATAGTGTCTTGGCAATGTAATTATTCCAGCGCTGGTCATATACATCTGCCATCTGGTCGTATTGTTCGCGAATTAGTGTCTCATTCATAGCCATTGTTTATCATTCTAGATTAGAACTTATCATCTCCAGTAATCTTTCCAAATTCTTTACTTTCTCTACCTACAGTAAAACTATAGCAAACCCAAAATAGCTGTCCACGAAATAATCAAGGATTTGTATTCACTAATTATTTTGGGTTGTTCAAGAAATACAGATTTACAGGAAGACACACATGAAAACTTCAACGACAATCGCTTTAACAGTGGCTTTAATGAGTGTTTTGGGCTTTAGTGCAGTGCTAAAAACTGTCAACGCCTCTCCATATCAAAACAGCCTACGAGTGGCTGAGGCTAGTGATGGAGATGGTGAACTTAATGATGCTACAGAACCTCCTGAAAATACGCAACTTCACCATCACTTTATGCAAATGATAACAACGAATAACAGTCATCACACTACAATAGTCCACAGAAGCGACAATGATGGTGAAACAAATGACGATCGCCAATCACAGCAGGAGCAAGCAAAACTACAATCTTTAGCTAAGATTACTCCACAGCAAGCCCAACAAGCTGCTGAAACTTATGTTGGGAATGGCGCCAAAGCAAGGCGTGTCAAACTCGAAAATGAAAATGGTAATCTGGTTTATGCTGTGGAAATTGGTCAACAAGAAGTGAAAGTTGACGCTGGTAATGGCAAAGTTCTCTATAGTGAGAATGTCGCTCGGGAAAATGATGAAAATGAGGCTTCTCGTCCTCACAGTAGTATTCAGGTTCCGCAAAATAATAACGAGCAGTAAACAAATTAAAACGACAAAATGGTGATTTAGTCGGAACTAGGTGTAAGGTTGTTGAAGAGATAATTTTCAATAACCTCGCATCTAGAAATAACAAGTGAATTAATTGTAGAATGGCATACAAATATCAGACCCTTGGTGAGAAACACCTTTAAAAATTTGTTGTTAAAGGCAAACGTACTGTAAAACAACTACCAACTCCTAACTGACTTGTGACAGTAATTACTCCACCATGATTTTGGGCGATCGCTTGAGCAATAGCCAGCCCTAAACCGAAACCATCGGAATTATAAGAACGTGATTTGTCTGCTCGCCAAAAACGTTCAAAAATTTTTTCCAAATCTTCTGGTGCAATTCCCACACCTGTATCTTGAATATTAACAACTATATGAAAATTACCACGATTAGCCATGATTTCTATTGTTCCTTTTGATGGTGTATAATTCATGGCATTTTGAATCACGTTACTAAATAATCGCGTTAATTGATTGGCATCACCTAATACATAAAGCTTCTCCGATAATTGACTTTTAAAATTGATGTGTTTGACTACAGCTTGCGGTTGATATAAGTCCACTAAGTTATTTAAAATTAAACTGAGATCGATAGTTTCTTTACTCTGGTCAGGAATATTGTCGCAACGAGCTAAAAATAGTAAATCTTCTGTAAGTCGAATCATTTGGTTAGTAGCACTAGAAATAGCCTGAAATTTTTCTGCATCAGCTTTGCGCATTCCTTCTGGATACTTTAGTGCTACCGCTGCATTAGTTTTAATGGCCATTAAAGGACTGCGTAGTTCGTGGGAAGCATCAGCAGTAAACTGTTTTAACCGTTCAAAGCTTTCTTCAATAGGTTGCATAGCTTGACGAGTCAGCCAAACTCCACCAGCACCACTAATCATCAAAGCTACAATAATTCCACCACCCAATCCCAGATCTAATTTATTTAAAGTTTTATCGAGTTCTTCTAGGGATTGACTTGCTCTTACATATCCAATCAGCTGCTTATCATCACTACTAATAATTGGTAAAGTTACAGACTGGAGGCGATGTTTATCAATTGTATTAATTAAATCTTTTCCTTGTCTTTTTATGAAATTACCTTGGCGATCAAACCAGCTTAATTCTTGATGATTTTCAAACAATTTATCTTGGGGCAAGTCATTTTCAATTTTCATTACACCATTATCAAGCTCTGCGTTAGCAGCTGCAACTTGTGCTAAAGCAGCAAGCTTTTGTATTTGTTGTTTATAGAGGCTATGGGTAAAGACAATCCGAACAGCTATGGCAAATCCACCCCAAATTAATGATAATACAATTAAATAAGACAAGAGCAGACGACGACGAATTTTCTCAAACATAGGCGAAATTTGCCCTTACTTAGGACATAGACGATAACCAACACCATAAACAGTTTCAATCAAATCTTGTGGACTTCCTACTGCTCTCAGTTTCTTTCTTAAATTGGTAATGTGAGTTTTAATAGTTTCTTCTCCTGATAATTTATCCAACTCCCACAATTTATCTAAAATTGTCGAGCGGGTTAAAACTTGATTGGGATGTCTCAAAAAAAATTCTAATATCATGTATTCTTTAGGTGTTAGTGATATAGGCTTACCTGCGTAGGTAACTTTACAAGTACCAGGATCTAACTGTAAATCACCATGAGTTAAAATTAAATGGCGAGTTTCGGGACTTCTACGAGATAAAGCTCTCATTCGTGCTGCTAATTCTTCTAGGTCAAATGGTTTAACTAAATAATCATCTGCACCAGCATCAAGTCCAATTATTTTATCTGGCGTTGTGTCTCGTGCTGTCAAAATCAATATAAAAGTGTTACGATTCGAAGCGCGTAAACGTTTACAAAAAGTAATTCCGTCTAAATACGGTAACATTAAATCTAATAGAATAAAATCGTAATGAGCAGCTTGAGTATACTCCCAGGCTACAATTCCATCACAAGCAATATCAACAGCGTGATACTGATGTTTTAAATCTTCGGCTAAGGGTTTAGCAATGCGCTCGTCATCTTCTACTATTAAGATTTTCATATTTTTCTGCTATTAATTTTATGTTTAAGAAAGGATGGTCATCATATGTTTATCGCTCAACTGGGTAGCGCGCTTTTTTATCCTGGAGTGAGGAAAAAAATAAGATAATTGCCAACATGATAAAGGCGATCGCGCAAGCATAGCCCCTTGACAGTGATAAACCGCCATCTTTGATTGGTTTGGTAAGAAAATCTCCAAAGGTGGCTCCAAATGGTCTTGTGAAGATAAATGCTAGCCAGAATAACAGAACATCGCTTAACTTTGTTAGGTAGTGAATAGCGATAACAACACCAATAACACTAGCTGTCACCAATGCACCCTGGATATAGCTTAATCCTAAGTTGCTTGTTAAAAAATCGCCAAAGGCTGTTCCTAAACTATTGGAGAAAACAATTGCTAGCCAATAAGTGATCTCTGCGTCTTTCCTCAGGATAGGATAAACGCTTAAATCCCGATCTCGGTAATACCAAAAAGCAAGAACACTGAAAAGACAGGCTACCAAAATCAACGATCCCATGCCATAGCCCAGTCCCAAAGATCTATCCATCAGATCTGAAACTTCTGTTCCAGCTGTGGTCGTGGCAATGATAGCCGCCCAATAAAAAACTGGATAATATCTGTCGGATTGAATTTGAAAAAACAGCAGAACGATCAAAATCATAACAGTTACAGCGAACGCTACGTAGTACCCCAGTCCCAGAGACATTGAGATAAAGTCACCCGCCATTTCGCCCAATGTAGTAGAGACGATCTTCATAATCCAAAAGAAAATCGTGACTTTTGCAACTTTGTTCATGATTGCTGTTACTTGTTGCTGGATACTGTACTCGAGCTTTGCTGGTTCATCGTAGACAGAAAAAGTCAAGAACTTGGAAAGATGAAGATTTTTACTTACCGGTTTCTGTCCCGTGCGAGCGATCGCATTCAATGAAAGTTGTTTGGGATTGATTGCTTTTTACAAGATGCCTTTATTGAGAAGATTTATTATATATTTTAAAAATCATATTATTAGATGGTAATATAGTAGAGATGAATTTAGAATGTAAGACGGCAATGGAAAACGTCAAAAAGATAAACGATGAATTAACAGTAGCAGGACAGGTAACAGAACAGCAGTTACAGCAGGCGGTAAATGAAGGTTATAAATCTGTACTCAATCTACGCTCGCCGGAGGAACAAGGTTTCGAGAGCGATGAACAGCAAAAAGCGCAAGTTTTGGGACTGCATTATGTTAACATTCCAGTCAAGCTAACCGAGATCGACGACGAACTGACAAAAGAGGTAATCAAGCAAATTGATGAGCTACCCAAACCTGCTTTAATTCATTGTGCTAGTGGTATGCGTGCAGGTTTAATGGCATTTATCTACGTGGCGACACGACAAGGAATGACACCAGAGCAGATATTTGAGCAAGCTGCTGCAGCTGGTTTTGACTGTAGTGCTAATCCACAGATGAAGCAGTTCTTAGAACATTATGTTTCAACTTACTCGCGAGCAAACTGAGAAAACACAATTAGAGATAGAATTAAGCGAACATACAGTATCTTCCACTGGAGAAGAAAAAACACCGATATCCTATGAGTTAGTAGGTGTGAGGGTCTATTGAGAAGTGCCAATTTGAGTGAGCGATCGCCATGACTGTATTTATCTTATGGATGTGATTGTCCATGCTCAAAAACTACTTTTTTACCATTGTCTATAAACGAGTTAGTACGCCTGGGTAGTAAGAATTTACCAAACTTGGCGTATAAAGCAGGTAAAATCAATAAAGTTAAAGCTGTAGAAGTAAACAAACCACCTAATACTACTACCGAAAGTGGTTGTAGAATTTCTTTCCCTGGTCCGCTTTCAATTACTAAAGGTGCTAATCCCAAAGCCGAGGTAAAAGCCGTCATTAAAATAGCATTCAGCCGTTCCATGGAACCTTTAATTAGCAATTCCTTCAGTGGCATTCCTTCTGCAAATTTAGTGTTGTAATTATCTACCAGTAATAAACCGTTACGGGTAGCAACTCCAAATAAAGTGACAAAGCCAACCAAAGAGGCAATAGAAATAATTCCTCCAGTCAAAGCTACTGAAAATACTCCTCCTACCAATGCTAGAGGTAAATTAATCATAATCATGGCAGTAGAGGGAAGAGATTTGACTGACAGGTACATGATGACTGTAATTGTGACAAAGGCGACAGCACTGAAAATTAAGATATTTTGAGTAGCTCTTTCTTCTGCCTCAAATTGCCCTGCATACTGAATGTAGTAACCTGAAGGTAGCTGCAGTTGTTGTTCAACTTGGTGGCGAATTTCATTGACAATAGAGCGCAGATCTCTACCACTAACATTAGCAGAAACGACTATTAAACGCGAGACATTTTCTCTGTTGATAGTGTTGGGACCAGTACCATTTTCGATGGTGGCAACTTGTGCTAAGGGAATCTTTTGACCGTCAGGAGTATCAACTAACAAGTTGCGAATTGTATCCAAGTTTTGACGTGTCTCTGGCTTTAACCAGACAAGTAAATCAAAAGTTTGTTGTTTCTCCAAAACTTGAGATACGACTTTACCATTCAGAGCGGTCTCAACAATATCTGAAAGTTTTCCTACTGTCAATCCATATCTGGCAGCGGCCGAACGGTTAAACTTAATTTGTATTTGTTCAATTGGTATTTGTGGTTCCAGTTGTAAATCTACAATTCCATTAACAGTTTTCATTACATCATCAACTTGCTGTCCAATAGTGCGGAGTTGTTCTAAATCGGGACCAAAAATTTTGACCGCAATCGCACTTCTGACACCAGATAATACCTCATCCATGCGGTGAGAGATAAAACCACCAATATTCGATGATACCCCTGGTAATTTTGCAAATTCTTGCCGCAGCTTCTCAATAGTCTGTTTTCTATTTTTCATTCCTGCTGTGCTTAACTCGATGTCCAAGTGTCCCAGATTTACCCCTGCTGCATCTGCATCACCAGGTGCACGTCCAGAACGTAACTGTACGTAAGGAAATCTGGGATCTCCCTTAAGTGCGTGCTGAAGTGCTTCACCAGCAGCATTGGTAGTTTCTAAAGACACGCCAGGATAAAGAGTCAGGGTATTTACCAAAGTTTGTTCTTGAAATTCTGGTAAAAATACTCTTCCAAACGAGGGAACAATCAAGACTGCTGCTACTAAACTAGCAATAGCTACAGCTATGACAATTCCAGAACGTCGCAGGGAAAAATTTATGAAAGGATAATAAAGGCGCTTAAAAAATCTTGCTACCCAGGGTTCGCTTTCTGGCAAATAGCCGTAAGGCAATAAGATTGCACATAAAGCTGGAGTTACTGTTAGTGCTGTGATACTAGAAGCAATCACAGCTGCCATATAACCCAATCCCATGGGAATAAAAATGCTGCCTTCTACACCAGTCAAAGCAAAAACTGGCAAAAAGACAACTATGGTAATAATTGTGGCTCCAAATACTGAATCGCGTACTTCTTGACAACCGTCAAATACTACATCTAAAACAGGGCGTGGGTGGGGAGAATATTTATTTTCGCGCAGGTGGCGGTAAACATTTTCTGCATCAACGATTGCATCATCAACTGCAGAACCAATTGCTACCGCTAATCCTCCTAAAGTCATGGTATTTAAACCTTGTCCCATCCAATTTAGCAGCAGTACTCCTACTAATAAAGACAGGGGAAGGGCAGTTAAACAAATAGCTAAATTGCGCCAACTCATTAAAAATGGAATTAAAATAATGGCAACAATAATGCTACCTTCAATTAAAGCCTCTCGAACATTTTCAATAGAAGAATCAATATAGTTTTCTTGACGAAAAGTAGGGGTAACTTTGATATCTTTGGGCAATCCTGCTTGAATTTCTGACATCGCCGATTCTATGGCACGGGTGACGGTAGGGGTATCGGCTTGTGGCTGTTTATTAATCATTACAATTACTGCCTTTTGACCGTTAAAGGAGCCATCACCTCGTTTGATAGCTGCACCGATTTTGACATCGGCAATATCTGATACTTTTATAGGTGTACCGTTGCGAGCAGTAATTACCGATTGTTGTAGTTCTTCTATAGATTCAATTCTTCCTATAGCCCGAATTAATTTTTCGCGATCGGAAGTAATTAAATAGCCACCTGGAGCGTTAACGTTAGCAGCAGCAACAGCTTTTTCTACATCTTCCAAGGTGACATTAAAAGCTCTAAGCTTTACTGGATCTACTAATACTTGATATTGGCGAATATCACCGCCGTATGTTATTACCTGAGAAACACCATCGACAGCTAAAAGGCGGTTTGTTACTTGCCAATCAACTATGCGCCGTACTTCCATTAAAGAAGTGCTTTCTGACGTAAAGGCGTACTGCAGTACAGTAGCAATGGGGGAACTGGTAGGCGAAATCTGCGGGATTTCAACTTTTTCTGGAAGTTTCCTTTGTGCTTGTTGCAGTCGCTCCGTTACCAATTGGCGAGCTTGGTAAATATCAGTATCCCAGTTAAAAATAACTTTAACGACAGAAATTCCTGCTGCTGAAGATGAACGTACCGCCGTTACTCCAGGAGTACCGTTAATTGCACTTTCGATAGGTAGGGTAACCAGAGATTCCACTTCTTCTGGTGCAAGTCCTGGTGCTTCCGTTTGAATTTCCACTTGGGGTGGAGCGAAACTGGGGAAGACATCCAAGGGCATTTGGATAATTGTCCGAAATATCCAAATAGTAATAATGATTGTACCTAGAATGACTAGCCAACGGCGAGCGATCGCCCATTTAATGATGGCACTCAGCATTTTTATTGTTGAGTATTTTTACTGCTTGATAATAGCTTTTGATTCTTTTGGGGTGGGGTGATTATCGTCTGTGTTTGTGGAATCATGGGGAGAATCCTCTGGTGCACAGGCAAATTCTGGCTGTGGAGTGAGTTGAAGCTTGTGACGCTGACTAGACCAGAAAACACCACTAATAAAAGCTACAGTAGCGATCGCTGCACCTCCACCTCCTAGCAACCACAACGGTACGGATTTCCTGGAGTTGTTCACTTCAGGAGTTTGTTTTGTCTGTTGTGTGAGCTTGCTACTTCCTCGCAATGATTGTGCATAAAGTTGCGGTGCACGCTGAGTGACTATTAAATCTCCCTCAAACAAACCAGTTTTCACCTCCACCATATTTTTTGAGGTTTGTCCGAGGGTAACTTCAACTTTTTGGTAAGCATTTCCAGTCTGCACGTAAACCAGTTTTTTGCCATTGACATCAACTACTGCTGAGACAGGAATAGCTAAAACCTCCTTTGATGCTTGCTGTGTGAATATTTCTAGTTCTGCAAACATTCCCGGTTTGAGCATTCCACCAGTATTGTTAATTTCCGCTTGTACTGGTAAAACTCGTGTTTCTCCTTCTACCGTTGTACCGACTCGGGAAATTCGTCCAGAAAAACTACGCTCGGGTATACTAGCGACTTTTAAAGTAATTTTTTGACCAATTTTGACTCGATCTAAATCTTTTTCATAGATATTGGCTGTGGCAAATACTCGACTATCGTTGACGATTGTCATTAATTTGCCACCTGCATCATTAAAAGTTTGACCAATACTTGCTTCTCGAGTAGCAATTTTACCAGAGATAGGAGCTGTTACCGTTACCAATCCTTGGGTGTTAGCACTATTGCCTAGCTGTTGCAATCGCGTTCTGTAAATACTATTACTAAGACTAATACGCTTTTTTGCTGCTTCTAGTGCTACTTGAGCGCGTCGCAGTTGATTTTCTGCTGCTATTACGTCTTGACGACTCTTAGCTTTGGTCAATTCTGCTATGGCCTCTGCTAGCTGAGTTTGAGATTCAAGTACATTGCGACGCGGCAAAGCCCCAGCATCAGCTAATTGTTTATCTTTGTAGTACTTTTGTCGAGCAAAGTCAACTTGACTTTGTGCTTGGGCGATTTCTGCTGCGGCTATTTGTTGATAGCGATCGTAATTTTGTTGAGCTAATCTCAAGTCTGCTTGCGCTTGCTGCAAATCAGCTTGAGCTTGGGCGAGTTTTTCTTGGGATTCCACTCGCAGTGTGACCAAATCAGGACTAGTCAAAACCGCAAGAGGTTGATCTTTTTTTACTGATGAACCCGGTTCTACCAATAATTCAACTACTTTTGCCCCAGCAATTGGAGTTGTTACTTCCACTTTTTGGCCGGGAAGAGTTTCAATTTGTCCTGTGGTTTTGATAGTTGCAGCTAAGTGCTGACGTTTGACTGGCTCGACTTTAATTCCCAATCTTTTGGCTGTTTCTAGATCGACCTGAACAAAGCTGGTAGTTTCAGTGGTTTGATTTTCACCTTGGAATTCGTCTTCATGTCCGCCGTGAGCTAAAACAACTACAGGAGTTGCTACTAACAGTAAACCTAGCAGTGTACTATAAATGCTACCGATTGCTGGAGGTATTGGTAATAAAAAACGCTGGAAATTAGACATCACGCCTGTAAAGTCCTTGAGAATGAGACAGAAAAATCGCCAGCAGTCAAAAGTAAGTATTTTTTATGGGAGTTCCATTTCCAAATGAAATCGAAAGGAAGGCATGTTTTGTAATTACTGGTTATACCAAGCTTTTCGCCACCGCTTCATTTGGTTAATCTCTGCACTTTGGGAATCGATAATGTTTTGAGCCAATTTTTTGATTTCGGAACGTGGAGATTTTTGCAAAGCATCTGTAGCCATTATGACAGCAGCTTGGTGGTGAGGAATCATTGCATTTATAAACCGCAAGTCAAATTCAGCGTCACTAGGTCCCAAGTCCACGTTCATCATCATGCTTTGCACCTGCTGCTTGGACATGGGGATTGTTTTACTAGTTTTATTGTCGTAAGCTACCGGAGTAATACTAGCAGAAGGATACCAAGCTTGGCGCCACTGTTTCATCTGGGAAATTTCTTGGTTTTGAACTTTGATAATTTCGTTGGCTAGCTCTTGAATTTCAGGACGTTTTGATTTTTGTTGTGCTTGTTTGGCCATGTTCACTGCTCCTTGATGGTGTGGAATCATTGCATCAATAAAGCGCAAATCGTAATTAGCATCTGCTGGACCTAAGTTTGTTGCCATAGTATGGTTTTTGCCGTTACCATGATGCATCATCGTGCTGTCATGGTTTGTAGGTTGCTCGCTGCTAGCATCAGTCTTGGTCGTGCTATTAGGATTTGGTGCTTGGCTTTGGTTTTGGAAAGCGGTTGTAGAACAGGCTGTTAACGAGCTGCTAAAAATGGAGGCGATCGCCACCAAGGTGAATGACAAAAACCAATTTTTGAGATTCTGTATTTGCATAGTAACGATCCAGGTTACGTCCCGATCTAAATCTTTAATTCTCCAGTTAACTAGAGAGTCAAGCTTTCGGTAATTTACCTCAAATCGGGTAATAAAATTGTCCATAATCTTTATAGGAATTAGTTTGACAACTAAAAATGAAATCAGGATGAAATTTTCCACCTTGAAACTTATGTGTAATTTTATGCCATGCCATAATGCCTGCATAAAAAGCCTGCTAGCGACAGAATTAAGTACACAAAGCAATTGTGTCCCAAACTTTACCCAGCAAAAAATGACCTATAGTAGGTAAGATTTGCCAAAATGGCAACTTTTTTCCTTGGAAATAGGTAAGTTATTTAATACATGCCGTCCTTATAGCAAATTGCAAAAACCTCCTCCCCCGGTAGTTGACTACTGGGGTCTTCATATTATCAGGTAAGGCTCGATGTTGTAGTTTGAAAGTAATTCATAACTTGACGCTGGCATAAAAATTTTCTCAATAAGTTTAACTAACTGCACACTGGTTCGTATAACTCCTGAAAAAGTGTTTCGTTTTTTTTTAAATTCAAGTTCAAAAATTCACAGCATCAAATTCTAATTTAGCTGTTGTTGGTAATTACAAAGTAGCTGATAATTTGTTCTTAGTAACTGTATTAAGCGTAAGTTCGAAGTTTGAACAATTTGATTTTAGGTATTTGGGATTTCAAAATGGTAGGAGGAGTGATATGTATTCAAATTCCAGAAACTCTAGAGTGGCTGGGTGAAAGATTGCGATACAAGACAAAAAAGGAACAAATCCGAGTCTTGCTTGGAAATACAAATGGGGATATAAAAAGTCTAGGGGCTTTATTTGAGCAATCGCAGTCCACTGAGAGTAACTAGCAATGTAGAACCTTCGTGTCCTACTACACCCATAGGTAGATTAATATTTCCGAGAAAATTTCCTGCCAAGAGCAAGATAATAAAAGAAAGGGCAATGATTATGTTTTGTTTGACTATCATCTGGGCCCTTTTGCCCAAATCGATTGCTACTGCAATTTTCTCTAAATTATCTGCCATTAAGACAATATCTGCTGTTTCTAGGGCGACATCGCTTCCTGTGATTCCCATTGCTATACCAACAGAAGCTTGAGCTAGTGCTGGTGCATCGTTGATTCCGTCACCGACCATTGCTACTGTTCGATACTGTTTTTGGAGATGGCGTATGATGTGGAGTTTGTCTTCTGGTAGTAATTCTGCGTAGACTTTATCTATGCCAATTGCTTGGGAAACGCTGTTAGCTGTTTGTTGATTATCTCCTGTGAGCATAACAATTTTTTCTATTCCTAATTTCCGCAAACGCGCGATCGCTCCTGCTGCTTCTGGTCTAATTTGGTCAGCAAGGGCGATTAAACCCAATAGTTGTTTTTCTCGTGCTACCCAAACAACGGTTTTGCCTTGTTGTTGTAGAGATTGAGCGCAACAGTGCAACGGTGTTGGTAAATTGGTGACAAATTGCTGGACGAAATTTGCATTGCCAACAATGACTTGCTGCTGGTTGACAACACCAATAATTCCTTGTCCTGGTAGAGCTTGTACCTGCACAGCAATTGGAAATTCTAAATAGCCAGCTGCTTGTGCTATTGCTTTTCCGATGGGATGCTCGGAACTGGATTCGAGACTGGCTGCTGCTTCTAATACTTCTGCTTGCGTATATTCACTATTGGTAATAACTTGACATACTTCTATTTTTCCTGTGGTAAGGGTACCTGTTTTGTCAAAGGCGATCGCTCGCACTTTTCCTGCCATTTCCAGGCGGCTACCATTTTTGAATAAAATTCCTTGTTTAGCACCGTTAGCAATACCAGAAAGCAATGTTGGCATAATAGCTGCCATTAAGGCACAAGGAGAAGCTACTACTAAAAAAGTTAAGGCTCGGTATATTGTGGTTTCCCAGTTCCAATCCCAAACTAGCGGTGGTAATACTGCTAGCAATATGCCAGTTATGACAATTATCCGTGCGTATCCTCTTTCAAATTGCTCGATAAATTGTTGAGAGGGGGGTGCTTCTGTTTTTGCTTGTTCGATCAAACGAATCACGCGCTGGATTAAACTGCTTTGAGGTGGCAGATGTAACTTTACCTTCAACACTCCATGTCCGTTGAGGGTTCCTGCAAACACTTCCTCGCCAACCGTTTTTTCTACAGGTAAGGATTCGCCTGTAATTGCAGCTTGATTGAGGGTGCTGTAACCTTCCACGATCACCCCATCAGTGGGAATTAACTCTCCTGGTTTGACGATAATTTCATCTCCCAGTTGCAGTTGGTTAATCGGAACTATTTGTTCTTTTCCCTGACGCCAAATTCTGGCAGTATCTTGAGTTAGACTCATTAAACTGCGGATACTTCTTTCTGTTCGCAGCATGGCGTAACCTTCCAGAGCACCGCTAATAGCAAAGATGAGAATCAAAATTGCACCATCGATGATGAGATGATATTCTCTTTGCCACAAGCCCAAAGTGGCAGCACCTAGCGCTGCCACAATCATTAACAAATCTACATCTAGTTCTTTTTCTTTTATGAGAGTGGTAAGTCCCTCGCGAGCGCTGGAGTATCCACCAATTACGTACGCTGCGCTCAGCAATAGTAAGGCCCACCCTACAAAGCCAAGGTGTAAAGTAAACCATCCAACAAACACTAGTAAAGCACAAGCAACAGCTGCTAAAGCTTGTGCGTGTTCCTTGGAAAATTGATGTAACCGCTCTGGATAAAGCATAAGAGTCAAATTAGCACTGACTTTCTTACGCTAAACCTTGACATAAGTGTTAATGTCAAGGGCAAATAGGAATCATTATGCACAGAGGATATTGAAAGCAACGACCATAGTTCCAATTGTTGTTCTTAGCAACTCTTAATTAGCTTCTCAGGCTGATGTAAAAGTCACGACGGATAATGAGAATAGTGCTCGCCAAAAGTTAGGCAGTAAGGAATATGTGTATTGAATTTGGCAGAGAAATTTGTGGCATTCTCGCTTCAGCAGAGTCACGGGAGTGGTTGGTAACAAACGGTATAGGTGGATATGCCTCTGGCACGGTAGCAGGATTGCTAACTCGTCGGTATCACGGTTTGCTAATGGCGGCTTTGAAACCACCCCTAGGACGTACCTTGCTGTTAGCAAAATTAGATGAAAATGTTTTGTATGGCAATAAATTTTACCCTTTATCTACCAATCGCTGGACAGATGGAATTGTTAGTCCTAATGGCTACCAGCACATAGAACGTTTCTGTTTGGAGGGTACTGTTCCTGTATGGCGTTTTGCTTGTGCCGATGCGTTGCTAGAAAAGCGAATCTGGATGCAGCAGGGGGCTAATACTACCTACGTTTACTATATTCTGCGCCGTGCTTCTCAACCATTGCAATTGATTTTCAAAGCCATGGTTAACTATCGTGATTATCACAACCTCACTCAAAGCAATGGGTGGAAGATGAGTGTGGAAGTGGTAGCTGGAGGAATTTGCGTGACTGCGTACGAGACTGCTGTACCGCTTTACCTGTTAAGCGATCGCGCCAGTGCTGTTGCTACCCATAATTGGTATTACGGATTTGACTTAGCACAAGAGCGTTATCGGGGATTGAGCGATCGTGAAGATCACTTGCATGCTGCGACCTTTCAAATAATTCTTCACCCTGGAGAATCTCTGACGTTTGTAGCCAGTACAGAGAAAGATACTGATTTAAACGGTGAAGCAGCTCTCAAACTCCGTCGAAGCCAAGAGCAAAAGTTAATCGCACTTTGGAAATCTAGTCGCTCTTCTCATGCAAAGGAGGCTCCTGCTTGGATAAATCATTTGGTTTTGGCAGCCGATCAATTCATTGTTGCTCGTCCCCGAGATGATGATACTTATGGTAAAAGCATTATAGCTGGTTACCACTGGTTTAGTGACTGGGGAAGAGATACAATGATTGCTTTACCAGGATTGACTCTTTGTACAGGTCGTCCAGAAATTGCTCGCTCTATTCTCCGCACTTATGCGAAGTTTGTAGACAAGGGAATGTTACCGAATCGCTTTCCCGATAGTGGTGAAATACCAGAATACAATACTGTCGATGCTACTCTTTGGTATTTTGAAGCCTTGCATGCTTATTATCGCGCTACTGAAGACGATGATTTGCTAGAAGAGCTTTTTTCGATTTTGGTAGATATTATCAATTGGTACAGTCGCGGAACTCGTTACAACATTCATCTGGATGCGGCAGACGGACTGCTTTATGCTGGAGAAGCAGGAACCCAACTAACTTGGATGGATGCCAAAATTGGTGATTGGGTAGTCACTCCACGTATTGGCAAACCAATAGAAGTTAATGCCCTCTGGTACAATGCCCTGCGAACAATGGCAAATTTTGCCCGTCGTATTGGCAAACCCTACCAAGAGTATGATGCTATGGCTGAACGTACTTTAGTTAGATTCTCGCGTTTTTGGAATCAGGAGACGGGTTACTGCTATGATGTGTTGGACGGTCCCGATGGAAACGATCCATCTCTGCGTCCAAATCAAATTTTTGCTGTTTCTTTATCGGAAAGTCCTCTGACGTTCAATCAGCAAAAATCCGTAGTAGATGTTTGTGCGCGGATGTTATTAACTTCCCACGGCTTGCGATCGCTTTCCCCCGATCATCCTCAGTATCAAGGACATTACGGCGGCGATCAAAGCCAACGAGATGGTGCTTATCATCAAGGAACAACCTGGGGATGGTTAATTGGTCCTTTTGTATTAGCACACCTGCGGGTATACAAAAATCCCTCTCAAGCCCGTCAGTTTCTAGAACCAATGGCTAATCACCTTTATGCTCACGGAGTTGGTAGTCTTAGCGAAATATTTGATGGTGATGCTCCCATGGCGCCACAAGGTTGCATTGCCCAAGCTTGGAGTGTAGCAGAGGTATTGCGTGCTTGGTTGGCAACTGAACAGCTATCTGTCAATAACTAGCTGTTACTATTCGTCCCACCTTTCCCAAAAAACCAAAACCTCCTGCCAGAGATTGCAGGAGGGAAGAAAAATAAACCTGGCACCGAGCTATTTTGACTTGGGGTGGCCCCCAAACTATCGTCGCCGCAGCAGCGTTTCACTACTGAGTTCGGGAAGGGTTCAGCGTGGTTCCACTGCGCCATGGGCACCAGGA
>Ga0272448_1002011_pt1 | contig 26349 bp, 22 predicted proteins | sample YNPCB0191_FD_202220 | JGI IMG/M metagenome (GOLD analysis project Ga0272448, IMG submission 202220) | Hot spring sediment microbial communities from Yellowstone National Park, WY, United States - YNP-CB-019-1 | ecosystem: Environmental > Aquatic > Thermal springs > Hot (42-90C) > Sediment... | reverse complement strand
CTTGCGAAAAATGCCGAGGACGTCGACTTGCTGATCGACCAGGTGTCCCGGGTTGCGTGAACGCGGGAGGGCCGATGAACCCCTTTCTCAGCAGGAAACGAGATGGCAAAGAGCGAAAGTCCACTAAATGACAAATCTCAACAAGGGTGGGGCGGGGATCGGAAGACATCACAGCTCCTGTTCATTATTCACATTGAAAAGTGGATTAGATGTGCAGATAATAACAGCGGCTGTAGTATACCGGCGAGCGGCGAATTTGGCAAGCCACCTATTGCCTTTTTCACTGCTCAGACGCAAACACGCAGCGGGGGCAGTTGTAGATTAAGCCTTCACTTCTTGTGTCGGGAAGTACCATGGTTGTGGTATTTTCAAGCGGATGCAAAATGACGAATTCGCAAATCCGCGCACCAAGTGAATCAAGGTTCGGACAAATACGCAACAATTGTGTCAACACGCTGCAGGATATCACAGGAAGGTGATGAATAGGGTATAAATTATCCTTCGAGTGATATTCTGGCGGGAGGGTGTGATGTTTTACTCAGATACGCTGCGTACTGTCGGTGAAGTGGCGGCAAAAAAGGCGGCATTTCTCCGTGAAAATCCGGTGGGATATTTCGTCTCCGCCATGATGGCCGGCGCGTATGTGGGGGTGGGCGTCTTCCTGGTCTTCATCATCGGCGCCCCGCTCGCGAAAGCGGACTCTCCTTGGCTGAAGACGATCATGGGCGCCTCCTTCGCCGTCGCCCTGTCGCTGGTCGTCTTCGCGGGCGCGGAACTCTTCACCGGCAACAACCTGGTGATGGCGGTGGGCTGGTGGCGGCGCAAGAGCAGCTTCGCGCAGCTCTGGGCCATCTGGGGCTGCTCCTGGCTCGGGAACCTCGCCGGCGCTATATTGCTGGCCGCGCTGCTCTATTACGCCGGGGTGCTCAACACGGCGGACGGCTCTGCACTGGTACAGGTGATGGCCGCGAAAAAGATGCATCTCACCATCACCGAATTGCTCATCCGCGGCGCGCTGTGCAACTGGCTGGTTTGCCTGGCGGTATGGTGCTGCTATCGCATGCAGTCCGAGGCAGCGAAGCTCTTCATGATCTTCTGGTGCCTGTATGCCTTCGTCGCCAGCGGGTTCGAGCACTCGGTGGCCAACATGACCCTGCTCTCCCTTGCGCTCTTCCAGCACCACCTTTCGACGGTAAGCTGGGCGGGGATGGGCTACAACCTGCTGTGGGTGAGTATCGGCAATGCCATCGGCGGAGCAGTCTTCGTCGGTGCCGCCTACTGGGCCGGCGGTCATCTCGCCCGGCGAGAAATGGCGAAGCAAGCCGCGCCGGTAGCAAAGGAGACCGCCGGGGTGTAGTCTTCGGGGTTCGGGGTTAGGGTATCGGGTATTTTCTGCCGAACCCCGATCCCCTACACCCGAAACCCAGACGCTTCACATAGCGCCTCATGCAGCGCCAGCAGGTTTTCATGCGGCGTATCGATCGGCACTTCGCAGCCGGGGGAAACGCAGATGCGCTCGCCGCCATCGGCGAGATTGCGCCGGGCGGCTTGCCTGACATCCTCCGGCGTACCTTGCAGCATCACGGCAACCGGGTCGAAGTTGCCGTTGATCACCGGGCCGGCGGGCCAGGTCGCCAGCGCGGCGCGAATATCCACCATCCAGTCCGCGTCGATGATGTCCGCCCCAGTGCGCCAGATATCCGGCAGCAGGTGGGTGATATCGCCACAGATGTGCAGCTTGACGTAGGCGCCGGCGGTATGGATGGCGGTGACCATCCGTTGTTCATGCGGCAGGATCACCTCGCGGTAGATCTCCGGGCCGACGATGGAGGCCGCCGCGTCGCCGATGCCAATGATGTCCGCGCCGGCATCGATCTGTGCGATGGCACAACGGATGGCCTGCTCGGTCAACAGGCTGAAGACATCCTCGACGAACGCCGGCTCCTCGTAGAAATCCATCAACGTCTGTGTCAACCCGCGTAAATCCGCCATCTCGGCAATCGGCCCTTCCACCCAGCCAAGAATGGGATAGGTATCGCCTGCCTCCTGCTTGTACAACTCGACCGCATGGGTCCGATCGAGGATGCGCACGGATTGCCAGGGATCGAACGGGCGCAGCTTCTTGATATCAGCGGTGGTCTGCAGGACATGTTCCGTGCAGATTGGCAGGCTGTCGTAGGGAAAATCTACCTTTGCCCCGTAATCATACGCCTCGCGATAGGCATCGGACATGGTGCTCAGCAGATCGATGCCGAAGGCATCGTTGCAGCGCAAATTCGCCTCGACCATCACGCGGTAATCCTGGCAAAACTGGTCGTACGGCTTCCCGATGTAGCGCGCGGCAAACAGCATCAGGATCGCCAGATTCGGCGCCCGATCCACCGGTTGCCCCTGAATCCGTGCCAGTAATCGTTCTCGTGGAGTCATAAGCTCTCCTGTATTGTTGTTTCACCGCAGAGACGCGGAGACGCAGAGGTAATTTCTCGCCGCTGCATGCGTATTCCTCTATTGCGCGAGCACGCTGGTTTCACAAATAGTCGGGGACTGTCCCCGGAGAAAGTGTTCGGTCGGAAATCTTGCGCTCGTTAAAGGGACTGTCCCCCGTACGAGGACAGGGGACAGTCCCTTTAACGAGTAATAAAATTGGTTCGGGCACCAGAGTCGGGGACAGTCCCCGATTATAGCGCACCCGGATCTCTCGCGCTATTCTTTACAGTCGCATTAGATACTCAACCATCGCTCTTGCCCCAACACCGGTGGCGCCTTTCGGCTCGTAGCCGCGCGGTTTATCGATGTAGGAGGTGCCGGCGATATCCAGGTGTACCCACGGCTGGTCGCCGGCGAATTCCTGCAGGAACATGCCGCCCTGGATGGCGGAGCCTTCACGGCCATCGGCATTCTTCATGTCGGCGATGTCGCTGTCAAGCAACGCGCGCACTTCTTTGTCGAAGGGGAGCATCCACATCTTCTCGCCGACCGTGTTGCCCGCCGTGATGAGTTGGTCGATCAGCGCCTGGTTGTTGCCCATCACGCCGGTCCACACGCGCGCCAGCGCGATGACGCAGCCGCCGGTGAGGGTGGCGATGTCGATCACCGCATCATACTGCTGCTCTGCGGCATAGGAGAGCGCATCGGCCAGCACCAGCCGCCCCTCAGCATCCGTATTGTCGATCTCAATGGTTTTGCCGTTGCGCGCGCGCAGGATATCATCCACCTTATACGCCCGCCCGCCGATCATATTCTCACAGGTGGGGATGAGGCCAGTGACGGCGACCTCCGGCTTCAACTGCGAAATGATGCGCATCACCGCCATCACTGCCGCGCCGCCGGACATGTCGCTCTTCATGTGGCGAATATGCTCTGCCGGTTTGAGCGAGAGCCCACCGCTGTCGTAACACAATCCCTTGCCGATCAGGCAGATGCGCTTCTTCGGCGTGCCGGCCGGCGTATAATCCATGCGGATGAAGCGTGGCGGATTCATCCCGCCCCGGCCCACCATCAGCAGGCAGTTCATGCGTTCTTCGGCGATGCGCGGCTCATCCCATGTCTCGCAGAAGAAGCCGTATTCCGTGGCCAGGATTTGCGCCGACTGGGCGAGGAAGTCCGGGGTGACGAGGTCCGGTGGCTCGTTGATGAGGTCACGCGCCATATTAACCGCCTCGGCGATGATGCGCCCGGTGATCATACCGCTTTGTATCTCAGGTACTTTATCGGCATCACGCTCAACGATAAGCAGGCGCTGGATGTCGTTCTTTTCCTCGTCCGTTGTCTTGTATTTCGTGAACGCATACTCGCCCAGCAACGTGCCTTCCGCTACCGCCTGCGCGCAGGGGGCCGGCGGCAACCCGGCGATGCCGGCGCCGTGCAGTAGCGTTGCCACGGTCTGCGCTTTCAAGCCTTTCGCATGCTTGATGGCGCTGGCCGCCGCCTGGCGCACCTGCTCCAGGCCAAACGCCTCCGCCTTGCCTAATCCCACCACCAGCACGGTCTGCGCCGGGATTTTGCCGAAGGTCGGGATTTCGAGGATGGTATTGGCCTTTCCTTTGAATTGTTCCTGGGCAATGCGGCTGCTGATCCAACCGCCCAGCGAGTTGTCGACCGCCCCGGTGGCCCCGCCGGGTGCGGTGACGCCTTCGAAGAGATTGACAATCAATACGTCACAAGGAGTCTGGCACAGATCGCCTTGCTGCACTGTTATTTCCATTGTTTATCCCCCGTTTACTTTTTCATTCATTGTGTTTGTCGACGCGGGCTGCTTCGGTTATTCGGAACCAGCACAATCGTCGATTGGTGTGGGAGTATGGGTGTGTGGGGGTAGGGGAGTTCAGGCGGGCGTTTAAAATACTCCCACACTCCCACACACCCATACTGGTCTTTCTTTCCACCTTTTCCGCACCCCTAATCCAGAGTCCTGCCAGTCGTACAAGCAACATATCAGAGCGTATTCCTGGCAGGACAAAATGAGCGAAACGGGAATGAAGGAATAGGGGGTATACGATGGAGCACGAGCACAAGACGATTTGCCATGCAGGTGAGGAAGAACTCAAACATGCCGCGCAGGTTCTCGCGCTGGGGGGTGTCATCGCATTTCCCACCGATACTGTGTACGGGCTTGGGGGCGATCTGTTCAATTTGCGGGCTATCGCGCGTATCTACGAGATCAAGGGGCGTCCAGCGCGGATGCCATTGATCGCCATGCTGGCCGAGGATACGCAATGGTCGCAGGTGGCCGCCGCATTGCCAGATCACGCACAGGAATACATGGCGCGCTGGTGGCCCGGACCGTTGACGCTCATCCTGCCTGCACGTTCGGATATCCCTGCCGAAGCGCTCGGGGGCGGCACGACTATTGGCGTCCGCGTCCCCAATCATCCGATGATGCGCCAACTATTACGCCTTTCCGGGCGGCCGCTCGCCACCACCAGCGCTAATATCAGCGGAAAGCCGGCGGCGAACACTGCCGAGGAAGCCTATGCGCAGTTGGATGACACAGTAGATCTCATCCTCGATGGTGGGCATGCCCCGGGCGGCGTTCCCTCAACTGTCCTCGATTGCACCACCACACCGCCGACCATCCTGCGACCGGGACCGATCACAGCAGAGATGCTTGGGCTTCAGTAAGGAAGTGAAAGTGCGGAATTCTTTCGAGCATGAGCAGGAAATGCATGTGAAGAGCGTGGAGCGAGGCAGGGGGTGCAGGAACGCTGCACCCCCAGTTGGTGCGCCTCAAAATTGCAGGTCGTCACGAGATCGGGCACATCGTGCGGGAAGGCCGAATGGCATCATATCCCGGCGGGGTCATGGCACGCAGCAGATCGCCGTCGTGCACCAGTTCGGCTGCCAACCGTTCGCGTATTTCTCCGGCGCGCTGCATCTCGCGTAGAATCACGCCGTCGTGATCGAAGAACGACTGGCTATGGCCGCAAAGTACCAGTTCGGGATGCATCGCGAGAACGTTCTTCACTGCGACAAGCGTCCCGTGATCCGGCCAAGCGCTGTCATTATACAGGATCGGCAAGGGAATGCCAACCGGTCCAGCGCCATATTGTATGGTATCTCCGACACAAACTGTATTAATTCCTTGCCAATTCAGGAAAAAACCGGCATGTGCGAAGCAGTGACCAGGCGTGGGGAAAGGCGTGATAGCGATTTCGTTCCAGAAAAATTGTTCATCATAGGGCACACAGCGGTCGATATGCACATGATCGAAGGGAAAGCCATACCAGTCGATCAGACAGGGGTAGGGGAAGCTCGATGCGCGCGCCATCAGCGTGCCGACGTCCGGTGTGGCAACGATCTGTGTGCCGTAGCGCTCGCGCAGCAGGTCGCAATATTGCAGATGGTCGCCGTGAGGATGTGTGATCAACGCCATCTCGATCCGCTGCACGCCGGTCTCCCGCTCGAGGAGATCCAGGTCGCTATGCATTTCGCGGCAGTTTTCTTCCCAGGTCAACCAGACGCAGGGGTCGGGGTCGATCATCAATCCGCGTCCCTGCGCGTCGACAAAGAGGATGATATTGCCGAAATTCGTATTTTGAAAGACGCCGGGCGTCACTTCGCGATAGCGGCCGAATTCGCGAAGCGGCGGATAATTCACCTGCGCCACTGGATCATCTGTGCGGAACACCGGCGGCTGCAGGAAGGCATCCAGCTGCGTTGATAACCGGGCAATGTCCGTTGCGGGATCGCTGATGATCGGGCCGGTGCTTGGCAAGAGGAGTGCGGGATGCAGCGCACTGACCGCCGCAAGCGACTCGCGCAATTGTGCGTAGCCATTCGGAAGACCGTAGCTGCGCTCCAGATCATAAAAATTCACCAGGCAGCCGCCGGCATGAATGAGGTCGCCGGAGAACAGGATGTCGTGCTGCCGCCAGTACAGTCCGATGGCACGCTTGCCGGAGCCGGGCAAGGCCATCACGTCCAGTTCGATATCCTGCCAGTGAAATGTTTCCCCCGCACGCAACACCCCGGCGACGTTCAACGCCGTTGTGGGTGGACGTTCGGTGACACATCCACCGATGCCATAGCGCTCCTCACCCCGGTTCTCCCACTCGCGCGAAGGCGGCCAGACCGTTGCGCAATCGGCAAAGTACTGCGCGGAGCGCCGGGCCACCTCTTCGCTTTCCGCAAAGACGAAGACATCCGCCTGCGAGAGCGTCGCCCATTCCCGGCAATGCTCCTCTTGCACCTGGGTATGAAGTATGACGGAGGGGATCGGCAAGCCGGCGGAATCCAGCAGTGTGCAGATGTCATCCACCGGGCAATCGATGAGCAAGCTCTGCCCGTTGCGCACCAGCAGATACCCATTCGTCTCTGCGGCAATGCACCAGAGGCCGACAATGGCAGTGATTTCTTCGAGGCGAGTCATCGTTACCTCATGGGAGCCGAAATTGACCGGGCTATCCCGGTACGAGGAGTATACCAGTTGCCCATGGAGAGGACAAGCCGTGTGGGAGTATGGGGAGTGTGGGAGTATGATTTCAGCCAACGTGTTGCTGGCGGAGTAGACGAGTTAGCAAAACTCCCACACTCCCAAACCCCCATACTCCCACACAAAACCTATGCCGCATTCCGCCAGCGGTAATCACCCCAATAGTGCGCCGCACGCTCGGCATCCGTCCGGTCATATTTCGCATCCGGTGCCCCGTTCAATGCTTCGATGCCGCCTTCCAGCGTGGTCAGGCACTGCTCGGGGAAGATCGTCAACTGGTCGGTCGGTACCACTACGGTACGTTCGCCTGCGAGGTGTACATACGCAAACGGCAGGATATTGTTGGTCGCATCCGCAAGGTAACCGACCACGGTGCCGATCGTATCGCCATTCGGGGCGTTCACCGGATATTGCCGGATGTCCGTCACATTCGGCTCGAAGGTGATCATGTCGGTGATACGTACGGGAATAAAATCATGTACCAGTGGCGGTTGATTATCCGGGGGGGGAGGGCTATCTTGCCGCTCAAATACGGTATAATACTCCAGATGCTCAGACGGGCGCTGGTATCGATATTGATGTGCCATAAATATCATCCTTCACGAGAAGTCTGCTGTATTCAATGTGCATCTGAAACAGTGGGGAAAAACGTGCTAGTTGGACGATGGCATGACGTTGATCATCACCTTCAACAGGCAACGACAACGGAACATTTCATACCGGGCAACCGTCAAAATCGTAAAATCACAACAGAGGAGTAGCTTATGCGTCGATTCACTGGCCTGTTACTGGCTCTTGGCCTGGGGATGTTCATTTTGCCGGCGAAGGCAATGATGGTGTTCATATCTGATGGCGAGTTAGTGGCCACCTCGGATTTGATTGTTGTCGGTACGGTGACGGACGATTCCCGTCTGCCGGATGTGCCGGATTGGACTGCCGGTCAGGCCGTTATCCATGTGGACCGCGTGATTAAAGGCTCACAAAGTTTGACCAACGCCAACATTACCGTGCGCCATGCCGTCGTTCCGATCACACCACCGGGAATGGTCATCATGGATCACGGTGGCATCGCCCTCAAGCCACAGCAGCAACAACTCTTTTTCTTGCAGCACGCGCAGGGGGGGTACAGCATCACCGGCGGGCAGCAGGGGATGAAGGCTGTTGGGGATGCCGACCGGTATACCATGCTGGCAAAAGAAATACCGGAAACGGTGGAACTCATTGCGCCGATTGGACCATTTTACTTCGATCAACCGACCCAGGTGACTCTGAAAATTCGCAATGATGGGAAAATGCCGGTGCACTATCTCAACCCGAACCTTGAGGGGTATTTCTTCGCTTCGCGCATGGACACGTTTATCAATTTTCGTCCGGTCGTCAACGCGGCGCCTTTAGTCGTGGACACATCGAAGCAAACAGATTCTACGATTATTGCGCCGGGCGCGCAGGCAACGGTCACGCTCAAGCTGAGCAGTCCCCGACCGGCAAGCTGGCAACTCTTCACTCCGGACACCTATCTGCTCACCCCGGTCAATGTGCGGGCGCGTATTTTCATCCAGCCCGAAATCGATCCGGCAAGCACCTCACGTGCGCAGGGCTATAACATCACTTCTTCCTGGGTACGGACACTGGCCGGCTTCCCACCACCACAACAGGATGCCCAATAAAACGAAGAATCGCTTCAGGATGCAGGATTCACGTCGATTGCGATGCCACTGGGTGAAGATGGCATCACCGATATGTCCGTGTAAGGATTACTTGGACTCGCTTTCGTCGACAACCCTTGAATCCTGCATCTGAAATCCTGGATCGCGCGGCGATCAATGACTTCGCGCCGCGTGTTTGATCTCCATGACTTGCTGCGGGGTGAAGCCCATGTGCGTGAGCAGCAGGCTGAATTCGCTCTGCGTCACCGTGCCGCCGGTGGCGCCATAGCGTCCGCGCGCCCACCCACCGGGGAAGCCTTGCGGGATGATCTCACGTACGGCGATCACCAGATCGACGCCGGTATCGGACCGCACGCTGAAATGTACGTAGCCGGGACGATACCCATAGTTCGCCGCGACGACATAGTGCGCGCCAAGGCGGTGAATCCACCCTGTGGCGACCAGTCCGTGGATGAGGCAGGGGCTGGAGAAGGGGATCACCGCCCAGGGATCGGCGAAATAAGGATGGGCCTTGCGTGCCTTCTGCACCTCGTGCTTTACCTCTTCCAGGTCGTGCTTCAATTGTGCAATCTGCGGGATTTCGCCGTGGGCGATGGGCCGCGGGCCATCCGATTCGGAGAGCGCAGCAAACGCGGTGGGCCAGTCATAACTGCTGCTGCGGCGCGCGGCATTGATCAGCGCGATGGTATCCTGCAGATCCATCCAGGAATACCGCGTTCCGGCGAGTTTTAGCTCGTCATAAGGAGCTTTCACGCCAAAATCCCCGGCTAATCCGAGCGCCGCCAGCCAGAGATCCTGCTCCGGGCCCCCCAGCATGCGATAACAGAGGGCGGCCGCACTCGGAGCATGTTCCACCGCGGCATACGAGGTGAGATAAACTCCCTCCGGAACACCGGTGGTGAAGTGGTGGTCGATGGTTAAAGTCGGAACGCCGGGCAGCAGTGCGCCGGGTCGCGATCCCTGGTCAATAACGATGAGCGCATCAGGACGGGCCGCCACCAGCATCTCGCTGAAACCGGGATTCTCGATCGTTTCGCCTTTCGGCGGGCAAACAATCGCCTTCTCCCCGAGCAACGCGCGCCAGAGAATCGCCGCTCCCGCCAGCCCATCCGCATCCGGATAGGGGACAAGCAGGACACGCTGTTCACGATATTGATGCCAGAATTCCTGTGCCGGTTCGTAGTTAATCATGGTGATAGTCGCCTCGATATCAGCAAACTGTAATAATGTTGGCACATTTTACACTTATCAGCGGATCTTCGCCAGAGACCAACGATTATTATATGCGGATCGTGGCCGATAGCGAGCACTTTCTCTGCACATCTAACCGGTTGCTGAGACAGTTTTCTACGCTGTTTTGGTATTCGTTGTACTTACTCTGGCGATAAAGCGCACTACATCAGACATTACATGCCGGCGGTTCCCATCCCAATTCATCACGCAAGGTGAGTAAGGCCAGATCTTTCCCTTTACATTCCGCCATCATGTCCACCGTCACATGTGCAAGTTCCGCGGAGAAGTTGAGAAACTCCTGCGGGTCAAGCCCATAGGCATGCGCCCCGGGACGCTTCTCCGGGTCCTGGCTGCTGAAATGCACCTTGGGAATGCCGTCCTCCGCTTTCCAGGTCGCGGCGACCTCGTCCATAATTTCGGAGACCGGGCGCTCACCCCAACTGCCGGGCAGCGCATGATGATGCAGCCAGTCAAAAATAAGTGGAGCACCCAGCCGGCGGCAAACCGGCAGCAATTCCTCAACGCTGAAGATCTTGTCGTCATTTTCCAGCACCAATCGGGCACGTACATTGGCAGGCAGGCGCGGCCAGTTGGCTTCCAATCGGGCGAGCGCCTCGGGACGATTCGGCTTCCCCGCGCCTCCATGAATGATCATCTTGTGCATCGCATCAAGCTCCATGCTGTCCAGCACGCGGCAGGTGGCGCTCAGGTCGGCCAGCGTGGCATCGACAACGGCGGGATTCTCGGAGTTCAGCACCGAGTATTGCCCCGGATGCATGCTCACCCGCAGGCCGTGCCGTCGAATGAAATCACCGATGGAGCGGAGCAGCGGGGCAAACTCATCCTCCTGCCACCAGGGGAGGGTATTCACCGGGTGAGATGCCAATGGGATGATGGACTGGTTAATGCGAAACAGGCAGAAGCGGTGCTCGACGTTGTAGGCCAGAATGGCCAGCAGGTCGGTGAGATTAGCGTGGATCAGCGTTCGGAGGCGCTCCGGTGTGGCATTGGCCACCCGGACGGTGCGGGTGATGGATCGATCCGGCAATCCCAGGCAAATGCCCGCATAGCCGATGCGCTGAATCATATTCGTCGCTTACCCGAAGGCAAGTTCAAGAAAACGGGCGATGGTGTGCGATGCGTGGCGATCTCTTTGAGATTCAGGATTCAGGGGCTGTCGGTGGAAACCAAACGAAAAATGTTCCCATGGATTCGTCGATGGATTTTTCTGCAATCGGTTTCGGCAAGAGCGACATGAATCCTGTATCCTGCATCGTGAATCCGAAAGCCCAATCCTATTTCAGCGAAAGCCGCCCTTCGAGATCATCCACGAACTGCCGAGCACTGCGACCAGAGCGGCTGGAGTGGGAGAGCGTCCAGCGCAACGCTTCATGCTCCAGCTTATCAGGATCGTAGCTGATGCCGCGCGCGCTGACCATATTTTGCACGATCTCCAGGTAGGTCTCCTGGTCGATATGGTAGAAGCCCAGGCGCAGGCCGAAGCGGTCAACAAGGGAGAGTTGCTCTTCCAGCGTATCACCGGGGTGCGCTTCATCGTTCTCTGATGCCATGGCATGCGCAATGCTGTCGCTCATGCGCGTCGGCATCAGGTGGCGGCGGTTGGAGGTGGCATAGATGAGCATATTCTTCGGGCGCTCGTGTAAACCACCTTCCAGCAATGCCTTTAGCTCTTTGTATTCCGCGTCATCGGCTTCGAAGGCCAGGTCGTCGCAGAAGAGGATATACTTTTCCTGTCGATCCCATAGCCGTTCCATAATCTCCGGCAGGTCGAGCAGATCATGGCGATGGAGTTGCACCAGGCGCAAGCCATCAGGGTAGAACTCATTGAGCAGCGCTTTCACCGCTGAAGATTTTCCGGTGCCGCGCTCGCCCCACAGCAGGGCATGGTTCGCCGGCGCACCATTCAGGAACTGACGGGTGTTGCGCACCAGGGTGGTGATGGCCCAGTTGATACCTTTCAAATCCGCCAAGCGAATCGGGTCGATATGGCGCACGGGACGGAAGAGGCCCATGCCATTGCGTCGTTGCCAGATAAACGCCGCGGCGCTGTCGAGCACTGCATCATCGGGGCCGCCGTGCTGCGCGGCCAGCACGCGCTCGGCGATATCCAGCACACGATCCAGACGTGTCAATACCTGGGTCAGTTGATCAGTTGCTTTTTCTCGTGCCATGCGTTAATACCACCTATGATTAATACTTTTTCCCACCTGCACCAATGTCCTCCTCACAGCATGGAATTGCCGTAAATCGAAAGAGGCGCTAGAATGGGATAAAGACTTTATGATTCGGAGAAGATATGGAAACCCTCACCACTGTTGCCGAACTACGCGAAGCGATCCGGGCGCGACGTTTGAATGCAAAGCGCATTGGATTTGTACCCACCATGGGCTTTCTGCATGCCGGCCATGAAGCGTTGATGCGTCGAGCATGTGATGAGTGCGAACTCGTGGTCGTTTCCATCTTTGTAAACCCTACCCAATTTGGCCCCAACGAAGACCTGGCGAAATACCCGCGTGACCTGGCGCGGGATCAGGCGCTTTGCGAGCGTGCCGGGGTGGAGCTGATTTTTCATCCTGAACCCCAGGAGCTGTATCCGCGCGGCGCTAATACCTGGGTCGAGGTGGAAGGATTGGCGGATATCGCCTGCGGAGCCCGGCGCCCCGGCCATTTCCGCGGTGTCTGCACGGTGTGTGCGAAGCTCTTTAATATCGTCTGGCCGGATCGTGCCTATTTCGGCGAGAAGGATTTTCAGCAACTGCAGATCATCAAGCGCATGGTGCGCGATCTCTTCATGCCCATCACCATTGTCGGCGTGCCGACCGTGCGCGAGCCGGATGGGCTGGCGATGAGCTCCCGCAACGCCTACCTCAGTCCCACCGAGCGTCAGGCGGCGCGCGTGGTGCCGCGCGCATTGCAAGCCGCGGTCGAACTGGTAGAACACGGCGAGTTGGAGGTGGCGAACCTGGTGGAGGCCATCGAGAAGACCGTCGCCGCGCAGCCGCTGGCGCGCCTCCAGTATATCGAGATCGTCGACCCGGAGACCCTCACCCCGCTGCGCGTACTTACCCGCGATGCCCGCGCCTTGCTCGCCGTCTATATCGGCCAGACGCGCCTCATCGATAATGTCGCGCTGATTCCCAAGGCCCCCCCGCCGCCGAATCTGGGATAACGATTGTGTGGGGGTTTGGGAGTATGGGGGTATGGGAGTGCTATTAACCGAATCCCATTACCAGTACCCCCACACTCCCTCAGACGCCACGTTATAGCTAACGCCTGTACAGACTTCCATTCGTTTTGAGTACGACTAAGAGAAAGAGTAAGGCCGTTGTTGCTGTAACGTAACGCCAATGCAGCTACTCCCACACTCCCACACCCCCAAGCTCCCATACCAACTCAATACGGATACCCGTAGCCGTAATACCCCTGCGGGATGATCACCGAGCCGTTCGTTTGGTAGCTCGGATACGGCGGGGTGAAGGGCGGCGGGAAATGCGGGTCCGGCCTGGCAATGATCCCGTTCGGCGTGTATTGCAACAGCATCGGCGGCGGCGGCACTGGCTGCGCGAGGATCGGCGGTGCGATGATCGGCGCCGGCATAATCGTAGGAGCGGGCATCATCTGCGGTGCTGCGGGATAATACCCGTTATAATTGTATGGATAGTAATAGATCACCGTCACATTCGGATCCGGTGCCATGCTATTCGAGTTGTCGCAGGTGTTGTCCGGCATGGGCTTGGCATGATAGTGCAGGTCGAACGTGGTGGTGCTTGCCAATGTCGCCCCGGCGCATAAAGATACAAGCAACGTTGCTGCGACAATCAGTCGGGAAATATGCATAACATCTCCTTTAATCGATAAGCGATCCCAGGGGTGTCATTCCCGCAGGCCCATATCAGGAATACGCGGAAGATGTTTGAAATGCCTGATGTTGATGGGAAAAGGACGCAGGACACCTGGCTGAACCATGATACACGTGAGTAAAGGATTGAATCATGATTCAGACAAATCTGATCCACGGCCCAGCCCACGTCCAGGGGCAATCGTTGGAGAGGTCAAGGGCGGCGTGGTGGGCGGTGCTTTCGTCGGGGCAGAGGCCAAAGAGGGCAGAGCCGCTGCCGCAGAGGAGTACGCCGAGGCAGCCTAACTGGATCATGCGCTCGCGGATGGGGAAGAGCTCCGGCAGCAACAGCAAGGCCGGGCTCTCCAGGTCGTTCACCAATGCGTGTGCAATCGCGTCGAGATCGCCGTGTTCCAGCGCATGCAGCATGGCGCGCGTTTCCTCCTGCAGCCCGTGTGTGCCGGAGGGGGAGAAGTGCCCGGCGTGCAAATTGGCGTAAACCTGCGGCGTCGATAACCCTGCGGGTGGTTTGGCGAGTACTACGTAGCCGATGGTGTGGTGGACAACCGGCGTAACTGTTTCACCGCGCCCGCGCACGACAGCCGTTGGGCCATTCAGGAAGAATGGCACGTCGGAGCCAAGCGCGGCGCCCAGTGCAGACAGCTCATTCGGCTCCAGGCGCAACTCCCAGAATTCGTTGAGCGCGGCCAGTGCTGTGGCGGCGTCGCTGCTGCCTCCCCCCAGCCCCGCCTGCACGGGGATGTGTTTCTCCAGATGAATGTGCGCACCGCGGGTGATCTGATTACGCTGGCACAGCAAGTGTGCGGCCCGCATCACCAGGTTCTCCACACCGCTCAATGCGGGATCGGAACAGGTAAAGCGCAGCGCATCATCGTCCTCAATGCGCAGCAGATCGGCGAGCGTCAGCATTTGCATCATGGATTCGAGCTCATGATACCCATCCGGACGTTTGCCCAGCACACGCAGGGTCAGGTTAATTTTGGCAGGCGCGGTGACTTCCATTACTCTAAGCCTACACTACTTCGGTTTGCCTGGCAAGGCAAAGAACAACGCACATACTTACCGCCGGTTAGTACTTTGCCGTTAAATTCGTACCCGGAGCCGTGAGAAAGACAGTCCCGGAGAGTTCATTGTCCAGCGCCGGGTCAATTTGTATGGTCGCGCCAGCGCGTGCTTTGAGCCCGCCGTTATCCGGGTCGCCGCCCGCAGTCCAGCCTTTCCATTCGCTATCCGCCTTGCCGAAAGTGCCCTTGATGCTTCCATTGGCAAAGCCGTCGCTGTCTTCGCGCACTTTGCTGCTATTCAGATCGAAGGTCGTCTTGGATCCCAGCAGTTTGATCTCGCCATCCAGCTTGGCTTCCAAGGGGCCGATTTGCACGCCGATATTCATTCGGGCGGTGAGTGCGGTCGAGGTGGTGACGGTATTCTCCTTAAAATTGTAGTCCACTTTACCGCTGACGCCGGGGAGATAGGCTTCAAACTCGATGTTGCGCGGGGTGATCTTGATGGCGAGAAATTCGCAGGCCACTGAAAAGACCAGCTTGTCTTCCAGCCATTTCGGTAGTGAGTCGTCAGCGATTTTGGTCTGATCCTCAAACTGTGCTTTCTTCTGCTCTTCGGCTTCTACTTCAGCGGTATGGATTTCCTCCTCCAGTTGCGCCATTTCCTCTTCCGATTCAGCCGAATAGGGGAACATTTCGCCCCCTGCAATGGCCCCGGTGGCCAGGGTCGCATATGTCCAGTACGTTTGCCGTATCTGCCGGTATTCCCGCGTCATGTATTTCGGGTCGTTCATGTTGCGGATATAGAGCGTGGTCACGTACCAGAACTCTTCCAGCCTGGGCTTCATCTTTTGCACATACTGTGGCATATACAGATTCACCCATTGGCGATAGAAATTTGTACCGAGTTCATTCAGTTTACGCAGGTGGCGAAGGCGCTCTTTTTTATGTTTCAGATCATACGTCGTGTTGAGGGTCACCCCATCGCCTTGTTCGGCAGCTTGTCGCGCATGTTCTTCTTCATCGCTGATCTGCTTGTCTTGCTTCACGTGGTCTTCGTTCTCCTGCTTGACCAATTTCGCGTAAGCTTCCCCGATCGCGCGAACCTTGTCGCTGTAATTTTGATATGTCGTGCGGAGATAGACAGTATAGGCGTCTCGTATGCGCAGATAATCGCGATAATTCTGCCCGGCGTACATCCCGCCGGTATCCGCGTAGGCGGCGATGTTCGGCAGGGCGGGGGACGTCGCGGATTCGCCGCCGTTTCCGTTTCCGGCATCAGGTGGATGGATGCCTTGTTCGCGGAGGGTATTTTGCAGTTCACGCTCCGCTTGTGCGATCTCTTCCTGGGTGACGCCGGGCATATTTTTCATCGCCGCCAGCATTTTTTGCGCATTAGCTATCGCCTCCTGCACCTGTTTATCCGTCGCAGTGCGGGCTTTGCTCTCCTTGACGGCATCGCTATCATCGGGTGAAATCCCCATTTCAGCCGCATTCGACTCCGCGATTTCATTTATCACATTTTCCGCATGCGTCGTGACAACCTGGTTCCATTCCTTGTAGATCGGTGCATTGCGTACGTAATCTTTCAAATCATTGGTATTCATCTGCGGCAGCGCTGGCAACCGCATCCGCTCATTATCCATCAGCTTCCCGACATGCTCGCGGATTTTCTTGGCGATATCTGGAAAATCGTTCTCGATGACATCTGCCGTGCTCAGCGGCACCAAGTCTTTCATCGCGTCGGCTTTCCGCCCCAATGCCTCCTCCGTATCGCTGCCCTTCGCTTCGTTTTCCTGCGTGGTTTCCTCGTTCTGTTTGCTCTTCTTCAATCGTGCGCCGTTCAAGGCGGCCGCTTTCATCAGGCAATCCACCGTGCGATTCTTATCGCCTTTCTTGTACCAGTAGCAGGCCAGCATGCGATAGGCACGCCCATTCTTTGGATCGAGAGTGACGACTTTTTCCAACAGCACGCGTGCTTTCTCGTCTTTGTTAGCATTCATGTAGGCATTCGCCAGGTTAATCATCGCCAACGTGCTGTCCGGTTGCAGTTGCAGGGTATACTGCAGCAACGTGACGACATCATCGCGTTTCGGCACCAGCGCCACCACATTCGCCAACAAATTCGTCGTCCGCTGATTGGTGGGGGCATAATGCACGAGGTAGGCACAGGCGACCGTTAAGGCGGGAAGCGATTTCTGGTCGGCGAGCAGAATGGTAAACTGACTCACGCGATCGCTGATTACTTGCTTCAGGAAGAATGGTTGGCTTTTTGCGGAATCCAGATCGAATTTCAAGGTGTTGATGGTCTGAAAATCCGTGCCGGTCAGTTTAGGGCCGATGGCGGCAATATAGCTGTCTGCCAGCGCCAGGATTGTGGCTTTCGTTGGTGGCATGCTGTCGGCTTTCGGAGTGGGTTTGCCGGTTCCCGCACCCATGCATGGCACAGCGGCAAGGATACACAGGCAGAGGAGTATTAACCAGCTCGGTTTCATCTTCGATCCCCTTATCGGTAAGGATGCTTGTGAAATAGTAGCAAGTATAGCTTTGCGTGACAAGGCTGTGATTGATTGCGCATTCTAAAATCATGTGCAACCAGTATATTCGAAAAATGCATCATTCGGCAGGTATCCCGCTAAGCATGCCGTACACCTATAATTAGGCACACATTCTGAGGAGACGTCATGACCTCACGGGAAATCATTCTGGCCAATATCGAGCACCGGCAACCAGAGCGACCGGGCCTCACGTTTGATCGCGGGCGGTTCAGCGATTTCGCCTGGGCCGGCATGGGGCCATCGGAGACCTATCAGCCCAAGCGCTGGGTTGAAGGGAACAAAGAGTATTACGATGATGACTGGGGCAACATCTGGGTACGCATGATCGAGGGGTGCAGCGGGGGTGAGGTGTGGAAGCCGGCGTTGGAGGATTGGAGCAATCTGGATACGCTGACACTGCCGGACTGGGACAATCCGCGGCGCTATGAGGGGATGCGCGAATATTTCGCCCAGCCGACCGATAAGTTCAAAGTAGCCTTCGTGCCCGGATGGATCTTTGCCACCGGCCGGTATCTGCGCAAAATGGAAGTCTATTTCGCCGACTTGATCGAGTATCACGACGAAGTTGACCGCATGCACGAGATGATCGCCGGGCTGGTGGAGCGGGTGATCCGCCTGTATGGGGAATCCGGCGCCGATGCGGTGATGTTCTGCGAAGATCTGGGGGTGCAGGATCGCACGCTGCTCAGCCCGGCCATGTGGCGCGAAGTCTTCCGCCCGCATTACTGCCGCCTCACCGCAGCGGCCCATCAATATGGCATGAAGGTGCTCATGCACTCCTGCGGGTACAACTGGGCGCTTATCGATGATCTGGCCGGCGCAGGCATCGACTGCTTTCAGTTCGACCAACCCGCCGCCTACGACCAGCCTGCCCTGGCTGCAAAACTAAAGGAACTGAGAGTCGCCCTCTGGTGCCCCGTGGACATCCAGCAAATCATGCCCACCGGCAACCGCGAGCTCATTGAAGCGGAAGCCGCCCGCATGATTCAACTCTACAACGGCTTTTTCATCGCCAAAAACTACGGCGACTTGCACGGCATTGGCGTGGAAGAGGAGTGGGATGACTGGGCGTATGAGGCTTTTTTGCGGGCGAGCGGGGTAGAGGAAGTATTGAAGTGATTAGTGATAAGTAATTAGTGATTAGTCCGATAAACCGACAACTAATCACTTATCACTAATTACTAATCACTCAATCTCCTGTCCGGCATACTTGATGATCCGGCTATGCGGCGGATTGTAGCCCCATGCCACCGCGCTGATAATGTCTTCGCGACGAGAGGCGCATTCCATAGGCGGCAGGTCGAGGAGAATATCATCCACGTCATGCGGCCCGATGCGCCAGTGGCCAAGTACCGCACCCTGAAAAGCGCCATCGATGAGCAGGTATTGCAGCACTTCGACGCCGGCATAGCGCGCTTTCAACTCGCCGGCATGCATGCGCACGAGCGGGTCGGCTTTGTGGAGCATGAAGACGGTCGGGGGAGCGGGGTCGGTGTGCAATGCTGCATCCTCGGCTAGCAGCCATCCCTCGCCAAGGCCGGAGATCGCCGTGCGCAGGAGGACACCTTGTGCTTCCAATCGGGCAAGGAGCGTCTTTACCTCCTTCGCGGCCCAGCCGGACCAGTCTTTGATCTGCTGCGCGGTGGCGAAGACGACGACGGAGAGGAAGCGCCGCAAAACCTCGCAGGCTGATGGCTCCCACCGCGCGGCCTCGACAGTGATCTCTGGCCACTCCGAGGCGAAGACATACCACCCGCGCTCCCAATCAGTGGTAAGTTGATCCTCGTACACGAGAAACGCCTCCTGCAGCCGATGCAACGCCGGCATGATCTCCTTATTCAGAAAGCCGGTCTCCTCACTGATCTGCCGCGGCGTCAACGGCCCGGTGGTCGCCAGCGCCTCGAACACCCGCCGGTGCATCCAACTCATCTTCTCCAATGGCCGTCGGAAGGCATTGGCGTACAACTCCAAATCGCCTTCCAGCACATAGCCGATGGTCTTATTGAGAAACCGCCCCTTCACCAATTCCCGCCGCTCGCGGAAATGCCCCGCCAGCTCCATGTTATCAAAGGTCGTGCGGTGCGTCATACTCGGCGGGCTGCCGGGGCAGGAGAAATATGGGGGTGAGACGGGTTGGAGTGAGGCGAAGAGGGCCAGGTAGTCGTCGCGGGATTGTATGAGATCAAGCAGGTGCTGGCGGCGTAGGCGTTCTGCGAGTATGGTTTCTCTGCTGATCATTACCGATCGCCCCTCTCTATTGGTGATGCCAGATCCAACACGCATGCTCCATCCTGGGCGACATACCCATAATCGGACAGTAATGCCTGATACATCGGTGAGTCGGCAAGAGTGCCGTTCACCCAGTCGATACGGATGGCATTAAGACCAAAAGCTAGTTCGTTGCGAATGGCATTTAACACCTCCTCGAGCAGCGAGGGGTCTGCCAGCACAGGTGACTCTAGCAATAGGTCACGTATCCAGAGCATTTTCATTTTATAGTGGATACGCAGTGCTCCTTGCCACTCACCGTCTATCAGGAGATAATGCCAGAAAGCCGGGATGGAGCAGCCATAGCCGAAGCGTTGACCAAGTTCAGTCTGTTGCGCCCGCACGACCGGGTCGTAGCAAGCCAAAAAGGCGAGTGAGTGCTCCTGGGTGCAAGTGTGTGCGATCTCCTCGATATCAGCCTGTCGGATAAAATGCGTTTGGGGCTCATTATCAAATTGGCAGATTACCGCAATCCCACTGGCCAATAACGGATCAATCGCCGCCTGAACAGCGCGCGGTGACCATCCTGACCAGTCAGCGAGTTCACAGAGTTTTGCGGGGCCATAATTTGCGAGAAACCGAGTAATTAGTTCGCCGCGCGCTTCAATACACCGACTCTCCTCCTTCCTTGGGCGGGAGATTAATGAACTGGTGAGTCTCCAGGTATCACACGGCCCTTCGACGATTAATTGGTTACGACCGAGTTCCGCCAGCGCCTTGCGCAAGTTGGCACGCGAAGTTCGTACTGTTGTCTGCAGCAAATCAGTCTGCATTGATTCATCAACGGAGAGTGCTGCCTGGATGCTCTCGGCTGTTTTGCCAAGCGGTGGTTGGCATTTCTCCATGCATGCATCAAGGTGCAGGGTGAGATCATCATGCAATACCCAACCGAGGTTGCCGCGGAAGAACCGCGCTTTGACGATTTCACCTTCCTCCGCCACCTGCTTCCATCGCTGCTGATCCGGGTCATGCACACGGGCGATGAGCCACCGGAGACCATCTGGTGCAGGCTGCACGGTTCCGAGTGCCGCAAGGATGCCCGACCGCCCACTGCCTTTCGTGCTCGAGGTCAGCATCTGTCGTCTCACTCGAAATTGTGCGACTTGGCGCATTGGGAGCGAAATCATCAGGCATCCTTTTCCTTTTTACGGCCTTGGCGAATGGATATTACCTCGTCACCATCGTTTCACTTTTGAGATTACTTTCGCTTTATCCGCTTTGACTCCTTCCGTAACACTAAATCGGTAAGATGAGATCAGGTCTGGTGGCTGCCTTCGCGGCAGTACTCGGTAGTATTCCATCGCAACAGGTGGCGGTAGGCACGCCGGATTGATCGAGAGTGCTTGTTCAAGGCTGCCACCGCGTTTATCTGACCAGGTGCAAAGACGCGGTGGCAACCTTGAACGAGCATTATCAAAATACCGGTGTGCCTATCGCTGCCGGTTCTTCTTGTCCTCAGACGGGCTATGCCGCGAAGGCAGCCACCGAACCTGTGACTTTGCACTTGAGACCTTGGCCACATTCTGTTAGACTTCCTCTATGACCATAGAGAATGCTCGTAAGTTGGCGTTGATGGCGTTGTTGCGCGTGGAGGAGGGCGAGTCGGCCACGGCGGCGCTGGATCAGTTGTTCGCACAATCGAAGCTGGAGGCGCGGGATCGGGGGTTGGCGACGGAGTTGGTGGATGGGACGTTGCGCTGGCAGGGGCGGCTGGATTATCAGTTGCAGTTGTTGCTGGAGAAGCCCGTGGCGCAGCTTGACACGCCTATCCGGCTCATCCTGCGCATGGGCGCCTATCAGTTGACCTTGCTGGAGCGGGTGCCGGCGCATGCGGCCGTGAATGAAGCAGTGGCGCTGGCGCGGGAGTACGGGCATGAGGGCACGGCGAAGCTGGTGAACGCGGTACTCAGACGGCTGGAGCGCGAACATGCCGCCATCGCCTTCCCGAACCCCGATACCGACCCGGTGGGTTATCTCGCCACCGCCTATTCGCACCCCGCCTGGCTGGTGGAGCGCTGGCTGCCGCGCTTTGGCTTTGCGGAGACAGAGGCGCTGTTGAAGATCAACAACACCCCGCCGCCGGTCACCCTGCGCGTGAACCAGCGCTGGATCACTCGCGAGGGGCTGCAGCATTTCCTCGGCATGCACGGCGCGGAGACTGAACCGACGGCCATCTCCCCCTGGGGCCTGCGCTTCATCTCCGGCGGCAACCCGCGCGAGATGGATGAGTATCGCGAGGGGCTGTTCAGCATCCAGGGCGAAGGCTCCATGGTGATGGTGGAACTGTTGCGCCCGGGCCGCCGCCGTGACGGCTGGGACCTGGCCGCCGGGGTAGGGGGGAAGACCACTTACCTGGCGGAGTGGGTGGACGACACCGGCTCACTGCTGGCCACCGACACCTCCGCCGAGCGCCTGCACGTGCTGGAGCGCGAGGCGAAGCGGGAGGAACTCAATTCCATCCAGGTGCGGCAGGGGGACGCACGCACGCTGCCGGTGGAGCCGGAGAGTAAAGACTACGCCCTGCTGGATGCGCCGTGCTCGGGTACCGGCTCGCTGCGCCGCCAGGCCGATGCGCGCTGGAAGAAGACCCCGGAGCAGTTGCGCGAACTGGCCGTGCTGCAGCGCGAACTGCTGGAAGCCGCCGCCCGTGCGATCAAGCCGGACGGCCTGCTGCTCTACTGCACCTGCTCGCTGGAGCCGGAAGAGGACGAAGATGTCGTCAACGCCTTCCTCGCCGACCACCCGGAATGGACGCTGCTGCCCGCCTGGGAGAAGCACAAGCAATTGCCGGAAGACACTCACGACCCGGCAGGCTACGTACGCCTGCTGCCGCAACGGCATAGCACGGATGGGTTTTTTGCGGCGAAGATGGTGAAAAGCTCTGCGGATGTTTGATATTCGATGTTGGATGTTGGATTTCTTGCCGGGTGGTTTCTCTGCGACAATGCGCATAAGAGATTAGTATGTTATACTTGAGCCGGATTGACCAGTAAGGTCGATATTTATTGGGTAAGGGTGAGCGCAAATGGCGTCCAACATCCAATACCCGACATCCAACATCAGCAACGAGGTCACATTATGCCTGGTATCGGGACCATCTGGAAATTCTTTCAATATCTTCCGGTGATCATGGAAGTCAGCAAAGCCATCCTGCCCAAGGAGCCCGAGGTGCGGCCGGACACTGCCACGCATGAGGACCTGGATGATTTTAAAAAGCAACTGAACGACCGCATCTCAGAGCTGGAGAGCGAGCAAACCCGCCTGCGCGCACGCATCCGCGAGCTCGAAACATCGCTGAACTGGCTACGCACGCTACTCTACATCGGCCTCGGCGCCTCCTTCGTGCTCATCCTCATCTTCCTGATCATTGTGCTCGTGCGGCATTAATGTTTTATTCACCACGAAGACACAAAGAGCACGAAGAGAGATTGTGATATTTCTATTCTAAGCAAACTTCTGCTTCGGTTTGGTAGTTATGGGTAGTTGTCGTCGAGCTGATCTCGATCTCATCTGAACCAAGGTGTACCTTCAATGTCTCACCATCGGTGGATAATTTCACCGATCCCTCACTAACCTCTATGCTGATCCGTGTGCCGTGCCAGTGGAGGGAGAAGGTGTAGCTCTCCCATTTCGGGGGGAGCACCGGGTCCAGGGAGAGGTGGCCGTCGTACCAGCGCACGCCGGCGAAGCCGAGGACGACGCATTGCCAGGCGCCGGCGAGGCAGGCGGTGTGGACGCCCATCCAGGTGTTGCCGTGGATGTCGTCGAGGTCGAGGCGGGCGGTGCGCAGGTAGTAATCGTAGGCCATCTCGATGCGCCCCAGGCGGGCGGCCATGATGGCGTAGCTGCAGAAGCTCAGCGAGGAGTCGTGGGTGGTCTTCGGCTCGTAGTAGTCGAAGTCCCGCTGCATCTCCTCCGGCGCGAAGCGGTTGCCAAGCAGGGTCTGCGCCACCACCAGGTCCGCCTGGCGCAGCAGTTGCGTACGCATGGCGCGATCATAGGACCAGACCGCCGGGATGGCGCCGGGGAGCGGATTGGCGCGCAAGTCGTACGGCTCCAGCAGGTGGAAGCGGTCGTCCTGCAGGTTCACCCCCAGCGCTTCATCGTGCGGCAGGTAGATCTGCTCCGCCACCTGGCGGAACTGCGCGATCTCCTCATCCGTCAATCCCAGGCGCGCCACAGCGGCGGTATACGTCTCCGGGCGTTCGGCGCGCAGAATCTCCAGGAGCCGGCACGTCTTCAGCAGGTTCTCCTGCGCCATGATGTTCGTGTAATAGTTGTTGTCGACCCCCTGGTGATATTCATCCGGGCCGAGGACACGGTTGATGACGTATAGCTGCAGATCGGCGCGGAAGAAGACGCGTGAGAGCCACATGCGGCTGGTTTCCACCATCACGTCGATGCCGCTTTCGGCGATGAAGTCGAGGTCGCCGCTGGTACAGTAGTAGAACCACACCCCCCAGGCGACATCGGCGGTGATATGGGCGGCCAGCAAGTTGAACTGCCAGAGCGTGCAGCTCTCATTGCCGTCGGCATCGGACATCCACGGGTACGCCGCACCGTGCAACCCCAGCTCCGCAGCTTTGGCCCGCGCGCCTGGCAGCAGATGCGCCCGCGACTTCACCAGGTTGCGCGCCACCTCCGGGAAGGTGAAGGCGTACATGGGCAGCATGAACACTTCGGTGTCCCAGAAGTAGGTGCCATAGTAATGCTCGCCGGTCAATCCTTTCGCGCCGATGTTGATGGTGTAATCATAGTTGGGAGCATTCTGCAGCATCTGGAAGAGTGAATAATGCAGCCCTTGCGTGAGCTCGTCGGAGCCAGAGCGGTCGGTGATGGTGATCTCGGCCTGCCGCCAGATCTTCGCCCAGTCCACCGCCTGTTTTGCCAATAAGGTATCGGCCTGCGCGACCCCTTCACGGAGGAAGGCACGGCATGCCGCGAGTGGATCACCGCTGACATCGCTATCGCGCGACGTGGCGACAGCGGTGATCTTCGTGAAGGTAATTGATTGGTCGGCAGCGCATGGCATGGTGAGATGCCGGCGGCTGCATGCACCCTCTTCCTCCAGTGACAGGGTGGGGGAAGCCCCATGGACGGACTCCGCGGCGAGGAGCGCCAGCGTGATGCCGGTGCCGCGGGTGTGGCAGGTGAGGCCGTGGGCGCCGTCCGCCACGTGGTGACAAGTGAAATCGTGCAGGTGCTCCGCGTTCAGGTTGCGCACGTGGCCATCGATGGCGGAGATGAAATCGACCGTGCCGGCGAAATCCAGCGGAGTGAGGTTGATATTAGTCACCATCAGATGCTTATGCCGTCGAGAGGGGAAACGCTGGAAGGTCACCCGCACCCGGCCCACGCCCGGCACCGCGCAGACCACTCGACGAGCCAATATGCCGGTGTCCATGTGCAGCGTGCGTTCGTACGCTTCAATCTCGCACGTCGCCAGATCGAGCGCTACCCCATTCAGCCGGATCTCTACCGGCAGGTGATCGGGAATATTCACCATCTGGCTGGGCGTCGATGGCCGCCCTTTGAGCTTGATCATCGTCGGGTTCGGATAATGATCGAATACCCCTGCGACATAATTCCCGCGCAGACTCTCGACGCCGGACACACCCTCCTCGAACGAGGCGCGCTGGCCGAGATAGCCATTGGACAACGCCATCACCGCCTCAGCGAAGCGGTAATCCTCCGGGATGAAGCGCGTCTCGGTGATCTTCCAGGCATGGTACGGGAAGCGAACGTTGCGGGAGTGAGTTTCCGACATCTGATAAGCCTCTTATTGGTGTGCTATGTTGTTACTTCTGCTTGTTAGCGGCATTTCCTGCGAGTTCTAAGCACCATAAGCGTTATCTCACTGGTGAAAAGAAATGACGAAATTGCATAATTTCGGGTATAATAGACAAAGATAGGAACAGTGTTATGACATTTCTCGCGAAGGCAAACAAATATCTGCGAGACCCCGCAGAACTCGAACGGACTATCCGGCGAAATGCCAGAGCGTCATCTTTGTTCGAGGGTGCATCCCCGCGCGCATTCAGCACTGATGCTCATGGTAAGGTATCGGCAGCGCCCCGCTCAATGGCCAACTCAAAGAAACGCGACAAGGCATCATAACGTTGTATATATCCTTGCGTCACGGCATAGAGATACTCCTTTCGTACAGCACGTGATCCTTTTCCGTGAAAAGTATAAACCGGCATTGGATATCCTGCCTGGATGGCCATAACATCGGCTAGCCACCGAGCTAATCGCCCATTCCCTTCATGAAATGGATGAATTAGCAGTAGTTCTGCATGCACAATCGCGATAGAGCGGCTAACTTCTGCCAATATTGCCGGTCGGCAAGGTGTGTGCTCTGTCAATATGCCTTTTGTAAGCCTATCCATATGCTGTGGAATGAGATAGGCTGGGGGCCAGGTGAAACCAGCTTTTGCGACCTCAACGGTACGGTATTCACCAGCCCATGAATACAATTCCCCGAGCCAAACTCGATGCATCTCGCGGATCAATGCTGCTGTTATACGTGTCGTGGGCTCGAAAACTGCTTCGTAAAAGTATTTTGATGCACGAATGAAAGTATCAGCTTCCATCCGGTCCATCGCTACCTTGCTACTAATCCCTGCCAAATTACGCAGAACACGACGATGTGAACCTGGTTGGTATTCTGCTTCCAGCCCAGTCGGTGGGTCTGTCAAGTATTTTGTGCTAATCCAATCCTCCGATTTTCGCTCCTCGTCTCATCCCGCGTTTGTTCTCTCGGAAAAATCATTCTTTTTCCGTTGATCCGGCACCTGATTCTTCACCCCGT
>Ga0272448_1002009_pt1 | contig 26356 bp, 29 predicted proteins | sample YNPCB0191_FD_202220 | JGI IMG/M metagenome (GOLD analysis project Ga0272448, IMG submission 202220) | Hot spring sediment microbial communities from Yellowstone National Park, WY, United States - YNP-CB-019-1 | ecosystem: Environmental > Aquatic > Thermal springs > Hot (42-90C) > Sediment... | reverse complement strand
GCTCAGTGGTCATAATAATCTGTGTCCCGCTCAAGAAACATTCCAGCAATCCATTTGCACACCCCTGCAAGACCGAGGCACCCCAGCAGCCCAAAACAGGACCAAAACAGCGGCAGGTGATCGCCCGGCAGGTGACCTGCTTCAGGCGGGAGGGTCAGCCCAACGCACACGATGCCGCCAAGGCACACGCCGAAGAGTTTTTTGAGCAGTGACCCGCGCTGCTGCGCTCGTTCAATCAATCGCACAAAGATGTTCATAACCGTGTCCGAATAAGTGAAAGGATGAGCTCAGGATACACACCCGCAACCACTGACAGCGCTGCTGCGATAGCGGTGGGAATGACCATGCAGCGCATCAGCACCGGGTGCTCAAGGCTTTCAGCCGGCGGAGAAGAACCAGCGAGCCTGTCCCTGAAAAAAGCGGTCACAAAAACCTCACCAAAATAGGCTGCGTTTAAAAGACTGCTGGCAACAATCACCCCCAGCAGCAGGCTGCTGTGCAGCTCAAGCGAACCAAGTGCCAGATACCATTTACTCACAAACCCGGCGACCGGCGGCACACCGATCATGCTCAGCGACGCTACCCCAAACGCTGCCATGGTCACGGGCATCCGCTTGCCGATACCTGCCATATCCCTGATGTCAGTCAGCCCGGTTGCTGCAATAATGGCACCTGCACAAAAGAAGAGACTGATTTTGGCAAATGCGTGATGCGCAATATGGATGAGCCCGCCGGTTATTCCCATCGGGCACAGCATGGCAACACCAAGGATGATGTAGGAAAGCTGGCTAACGGTTGAATAGGCAAGCCGTGCCTTGAGGTCTGTTTTTGCAAGCGCAATGAGCGACGCTGTAATAATCGTGAACCCTGCAATGCCGGTGGTAAGCGTGCCGAGACCACTCCCCCTCAGCAGGTCAGTACCAAACACCGAGAGCATAACCCTGCAGATCGAAAACACCCCGACCTTAACAACCACAACCGCATGCAGCAATGCGCTCACTGGGGTGGGTGCGACCATAGCAGCAGGAAGCCAACTGTGCAGCGGCATCAGGGCAGCTTTGGCAAATCCCAAAAGACAGAGTAGATACGCCGCACCTACCAGCATCAGTGGTGCGCTCTCAGGGAAAATGCCGGTTGCAATATCCTTAAGGTTCATGTCCAGTGTGCCGCACAGCGCATAGATGAGTGCCATGGCTGCAAGCAGAAAGGTTTTTGACGTGCCGACCAGATAGACCAGATATTTTCTTCCGCTGCGGTACGATGCCGCATCCTGATGGTGGGCAACCAGCGGATACGTGACCATAGTGACGATTTCATAGCACACATACAGGGTGAAGAGATTTCCGGCACACGCAGCACCCAGCCCAGCAGCAACCGCTAAGGTATAGCAGACATAAAACCGCGTTTGGCTGTGTTCCTGCAGGGTTCGCAGATAGCCGATACAATAGATACTGGCAATCACCCAGAGCAGCGATGCGGTTGCGGCAAACAGCAACCCCATACCATCGAGGCAGAAACGAAGCGCAATGCCCGGATAGAGCACACAGACCGTAGCGCTGGGGAGCATACCCGCACGGACTGCAGGCAGCAGACTCAGCACCGAAAGAAAGGTCAGCACTGAGGTAACGACCGGAACAGCGTCACGAAGCCGTGGCTGGTGGTGCGCCGCACGTACCAGCACGGCACCAGCAAACGGCAGAGCAAGCATGAGGAAAAGTGTGACCTGGTTTGAGAAGTAGAGCGACATAACAGAGCAGTCTCTGGCTTAACGTTTGAGTATGAATATCTTGCTCGGATCCATGGTTCGAAACCGCTTATACACCGCCAAAATAAAACTAACACTCAGCGCAGCCTCTGCTGCCGCAATGCCCATGATAAACAGCGCAAGGAGCTGACCGGTTGCAGGATCAGGTGCTGTAAACCGATTAAACGCCATGCAGTTCAGCCCGGCGCCACTGAGCATCAACTCGATTGCTATCAGCATACCGATAAACGAACGCTTCTGCACAATGCCGTACACCCCGGCGGCAAACAGCAGCGCCCCGACAATCAGATAGACGTGTAGGGTTTCACTCAGCATCCTGATCCTCCTGACTTGCCACAATAACCATAGCGCCGATCATTGCAATAACCAGCAACAGCGAGATAAGCTCAAAGGCAAGTGAAAAATCATACAAAAGCCGCTTGCCAAGCGTTGCCATAGTCCAATCACCCGGCACAGGGGTTGGGGCAATGTGCATTTTCAGCAGCACACCCACAAGGACGACCAGTGCCACACCACAGGCGGGCAGGGCAAGCCGCAGGTTTTCGTCGCGTATTTTTGTCTCAACAATCTGGCGGGGGGTGTAACCGATCATGGTGCCAAAGACTAAAACAATCGTGATAGCGCCAGCATAAATCAAAATCTGCATCATTGAAAGAAACGGACTGCCCAGATAAAAATAGATGCCCGCAACCCCGAGAAACGACAGCGCGAGCCCTACCACGGCATGGATTAAAATTCGCGCAGTTACTGCAAGTACCGCACCCCCAAGCGTGAGCAGGATGAGCAGAGAGAACATTATTTCTGCAAGCACACGGTATTCGTGCATGAGCTCTCCTCTGCCAGTTTCACAAGGTCAAGGACACATGCCGCACGGCTCCGTACTGCCATACCGCAGGTGTGTGAAAACGCAAGCCCGCTTACCGGGCAAACCTCTACACAGGTGCCGCACAAGCTGCACCGCGAAAAATCAAGCACAAAGGTCTGGGGACTTTTCCGGCGCTCCCCGTTGCGCTGGGTGCCGGTTACGCTTATGCAGCGCGATGGGCACATTCTACTGCAGGTACCGCAGGCAATGCAGCGCAGAATGCCGGTTGCAAAATCACGGGTCAGCACCGGATGACCACGGTATCCGGGCTGCATGGCTATTTTTTTGCGTGGATACGGTACTGTCACCGGTCGGGACAGGAGCGCCTGGAGCGTCACGCCAAGCCCGCTCACCAGGCTTGCGGCACCGCTTAAAATTTCACGAACGTAGGTTTTCATATTTTTGTCATAAGTGCTGCGAGCACAAAATTGCCGAGCCCTATCGGAATGAGATACTTCCATGAAAAGTTCATGAGCTGATCAAACCGAACCCGCGGGAACGTCCACCGGCACCAGATGATGACAAACATGAGCGCATATGCTTTGATAAGAAACACAAGCCCCGAACCATACGCCCCCAAGGGGAGCCACAGTCCCTGCCAGCCGCCGAGAAACACAGCCGTGGCAAGGCAGCAGTTGATAAACATGCAGGTATATTCAGCAATCATAAACAGCGCAAACGCAATGCCACCGTATTCAGTGTGAAACCCTGCAGTCAGCTCACTCTCTGCCTCAGGCAGATCAAACGGCGATCGGTTTGTTTCAGCAATCGCCGCAATAAAAAAAATAATAAACGCTATCGCAGCGCTTGGATGCTGCAGAAAAAACCAGAGCGGCTCCTGAACCTGCACGAGGTGGCGCAGGCTCAGTGAGCGGGCAAGAAACACCACGGTCAGAAGTGACAGCAGAATAGGAATCTCATAGGAAATGTTCTGGGCAACCGAGCGCAAGGCTCCGATCATCGAATAATTGTTGTTAGAGCTCCACCCGGCAAGAAAAACGGCAAACGTGTTGAAGGACATCATGGCAAGCACAAACACAAGCCCTGTTTCCAGGTCAAGAGCCTGTAGCCGGGGCGCAAACGGCATCACGAGCAGCGGGAGTGCGACCGGCGCAAGTGCGAGCAGCGGCGATAGGTAAAACAAAATACCGGCAACGTTTCGGGGCGCGATGAGCTGTTTTGCAATCAACTTGATGCCATCAACCGGCATTTGCAGAATGCCGTGCCAACCGACCTCCATAGGCCCAAGCCGGCGCTGGAAATGACCACAGAGTTTTCGCTCAATATAGCCGAGCGCTGTTGCGTTGACGAACACAAAACCGATGATCACCGCGGCAACTGCTGCCATACCGAGGATGCCTGAGGTTCCTGTGATAATGGTCTCCATAGCGTATCCGGTTACCGGTCAATTTCTGGGATCACCAGATCAAGGCTCCCGAGAGTTGCAATCAGGTCAGCAAACAGCATGCCTTCCCCAAGTTCCTGCAAAAGGCTCAGGTTTGAAAAACACGGTGAGCGAACCTTGAGCCGGTAGGGGATGTCTGAACCATCAGCGACAAGATAGTAGGTTATCTCGCCCCTCGCGCCTTCCACAGAAAAACTCCGATGCCCTGCGTGCAGCGGTATTCGCCGGGGCACGTCTGCCCTGATGCTTCCTTCAGGCATCCGGTCAAGTGCCTGCTCGATGATCCGCAAGCTTTGCCGCATCTCCTCAACGCGCACCGCATACCGGTCAAAGCAGTCGCCAGTTGTGCCGGTGGGGATGTCAAAATCAAATTCGCGGTACACGGAATACGGCTGTTGGCGCCTGACATCATACGCAATACCGCTGCCGCGCAGTACGGGCCCGGTTGCGCCGTAGCGTCGTGCCATATCAGGCGTTATGATACCAATTCCCCGGGTGCGTTTGATGAAAATGATGTTGTCGGTGACAAGCTTCTGGTACACTGCAAAGCGACTGCGAAGACGCGCGATGAACGACCGGATGCGCTCTGCACATGCCTCGTCAATATCAGCCAGCACCCCGCCGACCCTGAAAAAGCAATGGGTGATGCGTGCGCCAGTAAGATGTTCAAGAATATCAAGAGCCTGCTCACGGTCATCAAAGCAGTAGAGAATTGGGGTAAACGCACCAAGATCGAGCAGAAAGGCGCCCAGCCACAACAGGTGGCTCACAATCCGATTCAGCTCAACGGTAATAACCCTGATATATTCGGCACGCGGTGGTACGTTGATCCCTGCATGCTGCTCGATGAGACTCACGTAGCACTGTTGGTGGGGAAGACAGCAGGCATAGTCCATGCGGCTGGTGTTGGGGAGAAATGCATGCCACTGCCGCGACTGCGCCATTTTTTCATGCATCCGGTGACCATAGCCAATCACCGGCTCGATGCTGAGCACGTATTCCCCGTACAAACCAATCACCACGCGCAACACGCCGTGGGTACTGGGATGCTGCGGACCAAGGTTCATGAAATACCGGTAATGGATGGGTCGGGTGGCTGCTGGAGTGTGCGGTGCTGGTTCGCTCATGTGGTGTGCTCAGAAAAAATCTCTGCTCGTTCTTTGACAGCCGCTGCTTGTTTCAAGAGCGGGTTGAGCCCTTTTTCGTCACGTGTCAGGAGAAGTGGTTTGAGACCAGGATGTCCGGCAAACGTAATGCCGAAAAAATCATAGATTTCACGCTCGTGCCATGCAGCGCCCTGATACTGTGACGCAAGTGACGGTACCGGCTCCTGAAGCGCGGCAGGAAAACGAACCAGAACCCTGTATCCGTCTTCCCAGCGTACAAACTGATAAACAAGCTCACAGGAAGGGCTGAGGTGGATGGCGGTAATAAAACCCAGTGAAAAGCCTGCCTCCAGCAAAATACGCGCAACGTCGAGAAGCTGCTCCTGTCTGATCACCAGTTCACTATGCCAGCCCCGCGATGCCTGCTCATCAGTCGTCAGTGACAGACACAGCTTTTGGAGGCGTTGCATGAGCTGTTCTGTGTCGTATGCCATAGCGCACACCAAATCAGGTACTATGAATGTTTTGTCTGCGGAAACGGATGACGCGTTCCGGTTATTTTTTCCTGCAACAGCAAAATACCCTCGATAAGTCCCTCAGGTCGTGGCGGGCAGCCCGGTACATACACATCAACAGGAATCAGCCGGTCAACGCCTTCGACGACAAAATAATTGTCCTCGCCGGCAAACGGACCACCGGAAATAGCGCAGTTACCCAGCGCAATGACCCATTTGGGAGCAAGCATCTGTTCATACAGCATGACAACCGTGTCAGCCATTTTTTTATTGACCGTGCCGGCAACAATCATCAGATCAGCCTGACGGGGTGAGGGTCTGAACACTTCAGCCCCGTAACGTGCAATGTCAAATCGCGCCATACCTGCTGCCATCATCTCAAGCGCGCAGCAGGAAAGACCAAAGGTCAGTGGCCACAATGAATTAGCACGGCAGAAGTTGAGTATCTTTTCAATAATGGGCACACGTGCAAGCAACCCGGGCTCATGCTCTGACACTGGCTGGGACCGCTTCCGGAGCTGCTCAGCGTATTCCGATACAGTCAGTATATTTTTTTTCTCGTCGTCCATGTGAAGACTCCGGTGCACCACGCATACGCAAGACCACAGGCAAGCATAAAAACAAATCCTCCCAGCAGTAAAACGCCCCGCACAGGGGCGACATCGCCGAAGGCAAGCGCAACAGGAAACAGATACAGGATATCAACTTCAAACGCGAGAAAAATCAACGCATAGATATAAAAGGCAATGCCGTGCCGAAAATCCCATGACTGACCAAAGGGGAGATTGCCGCATTCATAGGACTGCAGGGTCCGGGGGTGAATCCGTGTCGCAGGTCGCACAAGCCGTGCAAGCACAAAGGGAAACACTGCAGCAATGCTACCCAAACCGGCACAAACGCAGATCGCACAATAGATAATCAGATCCTTGTCATACATAGGTTACGAGCACCACTACATTAAAAAACATGGCGCACCCCTTGCACTCCCCTGCGCAGTCATGGTACGAGTACCACAGGGGTGTAGCGGTAGTGCTGAAGCAAATCGTTATCACTGTATAAATAAAAACAATTTGTTTTTCAAGTCGTTTGCACACCAAGGGAAGGAGGAACACATGGGAACACATGACTCCATGGAAGCAGCCTATGACCGAAAGTTAGAAAAAGACTTTGTCGAAAAGCTCAAAGGCACGGTGCGAAAACTTGACCCTGATGCGCTCCGGCATCGCATTGTGCAGTTTCTCGAGAGCAACGTCATCTGCACGCTTGCCACCTGCAGTGACAACGAGCCGCGGTCAACCATTGTTCGGTACCGCAGCAAAGACCTCACGGTTTACGTCTTGACCGAAGGCGGCGGAAAAATCAAGAACCTCAGAAAAAATCCCCGGATATCGCTGACCGTGTGCGGTGAGTATTCAGGGTTTCAGTCCGTGACCTGTCTGCAGGCATGGGGAACAGCAGAAATCATTTCTCCCAAGGATGGTGAACGCTACCAAACAATTCGTCAGGAGATAAACCCGGAATCGCGGGAGGATTTAAAACAAGCAGGGGTGCACAAGGTTCCGGACATGTACATTATAAAAATACCCATTACCCGGGCACGTTTTTTGTGCTTCCCCGAAGGGATCATAAATCAGGTGTACACAGAAAAGTAAATTACCCAGCCTATGAGGAGGTGTCGCAATCATTGCCCGTAACGGGGAAGGGCAACTTCCTCGCCCTTTGATGGGAGAGGATTGAGGTGAGGTGATACTAAATATATCCATGAATCGTGACTCGTGTTTTGTGATACGTGGTTCAAGGAACGTAATTCGCAAGAAGACGTTCCACGCTTCACGTGCCTCAAACCACGAATCACGCTACCCGAACCACGTTACACGAACACCTCTGCTCACCGTTCACTTTTAACTACCTCGATCACCTCCAATCCCAGATTATCACAAACAGCGCCCGGTAGTAGGGGCGGCTGCGGGAGGGGTACGGGATATTTTCTTGATATGACATGTGAAAAGGTGACCTTGTCACCCTTTCAAAAAAAGATTTTTTGAGACGCAAATCTTAATCAAGGTTTTTCTAAAAATCAGTCAAAAACCAGTACCCACAAGGGGACAAAGCTTGATTGGCAAAATCGTTTTGAAAAACGTGATAACGTAGGCGATCCGTTGCAGAAGCTGAGTAGTGCGGTGAATTGGGAGATATTTCGAGCAGAGCTTGAAGCCCTTCGGGAGAAGCAGCGCAAGGGGTATAGGGGACGAAAGCTGAGCGAGCAGGAGCAGCAGGGGAACCGGAGACGGGCAAGGATACGGTCTCGGATTGAGCATGTGTTTGGGGTACAGGCACAGATGGCAGGCAGCCTTATTCTGAGATGCATAGGCATTATGCGGGCGAGGATAAACATAGGGCTTCGCAACCTTGCCGATAACCTGAACCGGTACGCCGTGTTGGTGACAGCGGGATAGGTGTGCCTGGAGTCTGAAAAACGCCCCATGACGGGTGCTGGGCAATGCCTGTAAGGGGATTTTAGCAATGTTTTTGTGAACTCTATCCATCACCAACTGCACTTATACTGCTAATAAATATGACCAATCAAAAACAGCTCCTCTAAAAAAGGAATTTTTAGAGATTCTCTCAAGATAGAGTTTTCTTTCGTATTCCTTTCCAATATTATAGGGGGGCGACGTGACAATAAGCTGGAGCGATTCATCCGGTATATAGTGCATCAGATCAAGACAATCACCGGGGAAAACAACAATTGATTCGGATAGGAAGAAATTATCAGCGATTTTATGATTGTGTTCAAATAATAACCCGCCTTTCATGAATGCTCTCTCAGTTTTTCTTTTATCTGTTGAGAGCCATACGGTTATTTTTAATTAATTCTATTGCCATTCGGCAAATAATAAAACAAATTATTTTATGTCAAAAAAAATCTTTCCTGAAAAACCCTGTTGTGCAAATCCGTAAAGCGAAACGGATATCCCCAAAGAGCCCTAAGCACCGACTGTAACTAACAGTATGTCGAACCCTATGGCTCAACTTTTTTTTGACTTCTCCCTACGTACCTTACGCCTTACCACCAACAACGCACTTGTTTTGTTAGGTGGTTTGCGGATAGAGCTTTTGCGTTGACATTTCACGAGAAACATTTTAAGTAACGATGCAGGAACGGTTACGAGCTATCCACACAACAGGAGGTTGATACTATGAGCCGCGAAGAACTTGAAAAATTGACGGCAACCAAACTGCGGGAGATTGCCGCTGAATATCCCGATATTCAGGGTGCTCACGCTATGAAAAAAGAAGAGCTGATCATTGCTATTCTCAAGGCGCGGGGCGAGCCGACCAAGCGCCAGAAAAAGGATGCGCATATCGGCGATGTAAAGAAAGAAATTCGTACGCTGAAAGCTGAAAAGGAAAAGGCGTTGGAGGCTGGTGACAAGAAAAAGATAACACAGCTTCGCAAGAAGATAAAACAGCTCAAACGTCAGACGCGGCTGCTTGCCAAACAAAAGTCAGCCTGAAGTTTTAACCAGAAAGGACGCGCGGCAGGTGAAAGACAAAATAAGCCATGACATTAAAGAGGCAATGAAAAGCAAAGACAGCGTTCGGCTGTCGGCGCTGCGCATGATACTTGCCGAACTAGTGAACAAGGAAAAAGAAAAAGGCATCCCGGTAACCCCTGAGCAGGCGGTGCAGGTTTTGCAGAGCATGATTCGCAAGCGCAAAGACGCAATCGAGCAGTTTCGCGCTGCCGGCAGAAATGATCTTGCTGAAAAAGAGGCTGCCGAGATTGGGGTCATTGAAGCCTACCTCCCCGCACAGCTTTCTGAAGAAGCTGTCCGCGCCCACGTAGTGGAAGCCATCGCCCAGCTCAATGCCACTAGTCCGAAGGATATGGGTAAGGTTATGGGCATGCTCACGAAAAAACTTGCCGGTAGTGTTTCGGGCTCGGTACTGAGCTCGATTGTTAAAGAAGAGCTCCAAAAATTGTAGCGCACCATTGGCTGGCACGGCGTGAAGCTCTGTTTGCACTTTTTTTGATCTGTCACGCAGGCACGGGAATCTTCCATGGCATCGGGACGCATTGTTCTCATGGGGTCAGGTGAACTCACGGCAACCATGGTGGAGGTCCACAAGGAAGTGCTTGCCAGCGTAGGATCCCGTGCACCGGCAGTGTTTCTGGACACCCCAGCCGGTTTTCAGCTCAATGTTGACCAGATTTCCCAAAAAGCAGTCTCCTATTTCACCACCAAAATAAATCACCCGCTCAGCGTGGTTTCCTTCAAATCAGCTTTAGCAACTCCCGCTGCAGAAGCAGAACGCGCGTTTTATGAACTGCGTCGAGCCCGGTACGTGTTGATTGGACCCGGCAGCCCCACCTATGCGGTGCGGCAGTGGCAGCAGACGCCAATTCCCGATATTTTGAAAAAGCTGGTCGCTTCCGGTGGCTGTCTTGTGGCGGCAAGCGCTGCTGCCCTCACCGTCGGCAGGTATACCCTTCCAGTGTATGAGATTTATAAGGTCGGTGAGGATCTTCACTGGTCTGAGGGGATTGACGTTCTTGGGTTCTTTGGCATTCCGTGTGTTGTGGTCCCGCACTGGAACAATGCTGAAGGCGGCACGCATGACACGCGGTTTTGTTTTATGGGAGCTTCGCGGTTCAGACAGCTTGAAGCACTCCTGCCGGAGCCCCTCGTGATTCTCGGGCTTGATGAACACACCGCCTGTTGTCTTGATTTCAGCACCGGGCAGGCATATGTCAAGGGGCTGGGTCGCGTTACCGTGCGCTTTCGGCACACCGAGCGTGTGTTTGAACGGGGTGAGTCGTTTGGCATTGAGCTACTGACTGGCGCATCAGCTGAATGTGGCAGCAAAACTCCTATGGTTGATGATATGCAGTCCGGCGTGTCTGATGAGACAGCACCAGATCTTTTTTGGGATGCTTTCCACACCTGTCAGGCTTCATTTGAACAGGCGCTTGCGCAGCAGCAGATACAGGATGCTGTGGTTGCACTTCTTGAGTGTGATAGACTCCTCTGGCAGTCTCAAGAGCAGCACGAAGATCCGGAGCGCATAGCGCAGGCACGTGAAATGTTCCGCGAACTCATCATTGCCCTAGGAAACTATGTACGTGCATTGCCACCAAGCCGAGAGGCATGTCTCAAGCCGCTGGTAGAAGAACTAGTGCAGCTTCGCACACGGCTTCGTCATGAGAAGAAATGGGATGAAGCTGATGCACTGCGTTCCTGTCTTGAGCATGTCAGGATTGTGATTGAAGACAGTCAACACGGTTCGCAGTGGCGGTTTGCTGCATCGTAGGGTTGCGCAGGTGGTACAAACAGGTTATACCATAACAAAAGAGCCACTTGAGCATGTGGATACGTACTGGGCGGAGCATGCCCGAACGCTGCAGTGGGATTGTTTGTTTATGTTGCCGCCGTGGGTGCGGGTCTGGCACCGGCATTTTGGGAGCGAGCTTACCCCGCATCTTTACTGTGTGTACTGTGGTACACGCGTGGTTGGGATTGCCGCAGTGGGTGTCCGCGGCACCGAAGCATATCTGCTTGGCAGCCCGGATCTGTGTGACTATCTTGATTGCATCATTGCAGCAGGTCATGAGCGAGCTTTTTTTGAGCTGCTCTTTGCCCAGATCACCGAACACGGTGTTGCACGTCTTGTGTGCGGGCATGTTCGGGAGGACTCGGCGGTGGTGCGCTTCGGCGTGCCTGTGGCACGGCAACAGGGTTTGAAAGTTATAAGCGTCCATGACAGTACCACGTTTGCGTGTGTCTTGCCCGAAACATGGGAAGCATATCTGCTGCTCTTGACCGGAAAGCAGCGGCATGAAGCACGCCGCAAACTGCATAAATTCACCGCTGCAGGAAGCGCTGCGTACCGCGCGGTTGAGGATGGCGCAGCAGTTGAAAGCATGCTGCCGTTTTTTATCAGATTTTTTCGGGAGAGCAGGAGCGATAAAGCTGCGTTCATGACGTCGCAGAAAGAATCTTTCTTTTGTGATCTTGCCCGAGAGCTTGCGCGGCACCGGCTTTTACACCTTGGCGTTCTGGAGCTTAATGGTAAACCTGTGGCAATGGTTTTCTGCTGTGACTACGAGGGGACACGTTTTTTATACAACAGTGGATTTGATCCGCACTACCGCGACCTGAGTCCCGGGCTTGTGTGCAAGCTTTTGAGCATCAAAGATGCACTTAAGCGCGGGTTTCACCACTATGATTTTCTGAAGGGTGCAGAAACCTATAAGCGTCATCTGGGCGGGATCCCCATCGCAGTGTACCAGTGCAGCATTGAGCTGCGGTGACGTACTTTTGGCAAAGGACACACACATGGCGCATGGTCATTTCCGCATTGCCATGCTGAGCCTGCATTCAAGCCCAACCGGTGAACTGGGAACACGGGATACCGGCGGCATGAGCGTCTATGTTTTTGAGCTGGCGCAAGAACTCGGGGCGCGCGGTGTGTACCTTGACATCTATACGCAGGCGAAGACTGGTCACCCCACGGTGACCCACCTTGCCCGTACCGTACGGCTTATTCATTTGAACACTGGTGTGCACCGGGAGATCCCCAAACAAGACCTCTACCGGTATCTTGATCTCTTTTACGATCAGCTCGAAGCGTTTCGCAAGGGTGAGCACATCACCTATGATCTAATCCACAGCCATTACTGGCTCTCGGGATGTTTGGGGCTGCGTGCACAACGTGCATGGAATGTCCCCCATCTCATCATGTTCCATACCCTTGGTGCAGTGAAAAACAGCCTTGGCGTCGGTCCCTCTGAATCGCACCAGCGCATTGCTGCAGAACAACTCTTGGCGCAGCAGAGCACGGCAATCGTTGTCGGTGCGGAGCGGGAGAAGCAACACCTTATCCGGTTTTACCGAACCGATCCAAAAAAAATTTTACTTATTCCGTGCGGTGTAAATCTTGACCGGTTTCAACAGATCACCGTGCAGGCAGCACGACAACAGCTTGGGCTTGACCGGTGGGACAGGATTGTGCTCTCAGTGGGCAGGCTGGATCCTCTCAAAGGCGTTGATCGGCTCATGGAAGCTTTTGCTATGCTTCGCGATATGCAACGTTGCTGCTTAGTAATTGTTGGCGGTGGCGATACTGACCAGCCTGATATTCTGCAGCTGCGGCAGCACGCCGAATCCTTGAACATTCACGACAGGGTTATCTTTGCAGGGAGGGTTGCCCAGGGGGCGTTGCCGTTTTACTACAGTGCTGCAGATGTTGTGGTGATTCCGTCCCACTATGAAAGCTTTGGACTTGTAGTGCTTGAAGCACTTGCCTGTGGCACACCGGTGATAACAACACCGGTTGGCGCTGTGGAACAGATTCTTACTCGACCTGAAGCAGGAATGGTTCTCAGTGACGTATCTCCTTGCGGATTTGCCAGCGCGTTGCGGCAATTCCTTACCTGCGTGGAGCACAGCCCTCGCACCGCGGCGATTCGGCGGGCACTGGCTACACCCTATAGCTGGCACCGGGTCACCGCTGCACTCTATGCAGCCTACAATGAGCTTCTCAGAACCTCCCTACCATCTGCTCCGCATATGCCGGTGAGCTTCGGCACAGCTTTCAGCTACGCTCAGAACCAAAGATCGGCGGTGGTGTAACTGCTGGCCTTTCCAGCAGCCCTCTCTACAGTTTTTTTGTTCAACCGGGTGTCTTTAATATGACCAGGTCATACCGCACGAAACCCAGCTCACCTGTCCGTCAAAATAATCACGGTCATGGTCATTGTATTCACGGTAACGGTACGCAGCGTGGAAGGAAAGCCTGCGCGTGAAAGTATAGGTCATGCCCAGCGCTGTTTCACGCTGGCTGAGGGACAGATCAGAAAACCTCCCGATGTCCCGGCTGTCAAGGATTGCATCAAAATCCGCAACGCTGTCAACCAGGGTTGCCTCAACTGTCAGCGTCAAACGCGGAGTTGCGCGCAGTGCCGCGGCAAACTGCAGGGTATGGTTGCGGCTTTCATAGGGAATATCGTTGTAGCGCACCAGACTTTCAGCTCCGCGCAGGTGATAGGTTTTGAGCGCTGCGCGGCTGTGCGCATCATCGGTTGTGACACTATATGATCCGGACAACGACAGCCGTTCATACGGTGCGTACCAGAACCCTGCGGACACCTCCCGGCGGTCCTCATCACCGTGGACGCGGCTGTTTTTGGTTGATGACAGTCGCAGGAGGCTATGGAGCGAGAAATTATAGCGCGGCGACCACCCAAGACGCACCACTGCTTCATCCCCATGTTCGGGGAGCAGGGTTTGCACAAGTCCGGGGAAGGCATGATCCTTGATAAGAAGCGGGGCATGGGTTTTGGTGCGCTCATAGGTCGCGTGTAGATTCAGCGCAGGATGAAGGCGGTGCGTATAGTTTATCCGGTAGGATTCTTGGCGGGTCACCTCAGGCTCAGCATGGTCCCGTTCGACCCGTTGCCATGCGTACGTGCAGACAAGGGTTGAGCGTTGCAGCGGTCGGGTGATGAGATCAATGCCCCCGCGCTGCCGGTCATGGTCAATGCCGCCGTCCTTATGGTCGGTGCGGTGCCGTGTGTAGAAAACGTTGCAGCTCAAAAACCTTGTCACATATTTTGAAACCCGGGCGGCAAGTGTGGTGATACCAGCCTCCTGCCGCGTGAGTTTGTTCTGGCGGGATCCGTGCTGCGCCTTCAGAGCAAGCGACGCAGCACCCGGCAGTTCTGAGTGCACGGCAAAGGTGTGCAGACGCAAAGAGCTGTCAGGGATGCGGCTGTAGGGTGCACGACCCCGAACCAAAAATGATGTTGAGCCATCACCGTAGTTGGTGCGGGGCGCTTCGCCGTGCTCGGTAAAGTCGCGCAGCAGCGCCGAATACGCAACGGTTGCAGAGCCAATTTGGACGCGCACCCCCGGCGTGATGTCACTTATCGAGGTGTCAACCCGGCGGTTGCGGGAGACGACATGGCACTGGCTGCACTTAGCAACGGTCAGTGCCTGCCGGGTGCCGTAGGTACTGTAGGAGCGCGCCTCACCGGTCAGGGTGAGAAACGGAATCCCTGGAACGGCAAGTGCAGTACTGTTTTTGAGCTCGCTCACGGTCAGAATATTGTCGCGCGTGGGATCAAAATCACGACGGCTGTCCTGATTGGTAAGCGGGTCATGATCAAGAAAATGCCGGAAACGGCTGTATTCTGTTTTTGAGCGCAGCACCTGCTGCAGGTCAAGGCGCAGGTCATAGCTCTGGTCGTCCTTGTCAAGAACCTCGCTGCGAAGCCTGAACCATGAGCCGGCGCTAAGGCTTTCAAGGGAAAGCTGTGTTTCAACGCCGGTGTCAAGCACGTCATACTCGCCGACCTTGCCCCGGTAGCCGCTTGGATTGTACAGATGATAGCCTGTTTTCACCGTGGCAGTAACCGGGCTGTGCTGGCTGGGCTCACTCCCCCCCTCTGCCACCCGAAGGAGCAGAAAAACAACAACGAGCAAGGATTGAAGAGAATATGCTGCAGTCTTCATGCTACCGTGTCAATCCGCCTCCCCCAACCTGTGAGGGCAGGTCGCTACCGTGAACCTGCGCGTGACACTGCACACAGGAGGTCATCAGTGAACCCATGGTGGGGTGCTTCCCGGTTTTTGGATTTGGCTTATGTCCTTTGTGGCACCGCAGGCACAGCAGGGGTTCGCTCTGGCGCAACAGGTTATTTGCGACCGTGCCGTGTGGTTCATGGCAGATCGAGCAGTCCTCGACAACCGGCGCATGTTCATAGACAAACGGGCCCTGATACTGCGCATGGCAGGAAAGACAGACCTCATTGACCTGCGTCTGGTTGAGGCAGGCGTGCTCAGCGCCATGCACGTTGTGGCAGCGTGCACAGCGCATTTTTTTCTCTGCAACCGGATGGCGCGACGGCAGCAGGTGCTGTGCCTTTTTTTCCTGATGGCAGGAAAAACAGAGTTCTGGATCTTCCGGGAGTGCAACCTTTCCCGGATGCGGGTGGTGGCACTGCGTACAGGCAATTCCACTCATTGCATGCCGGCTATTGCGCCACGCTGCACCAGGGTCACGGCTGTGGCAGTGGAGGCATATCCCTGATCTCTGTTCAGGGGTGAGACGGGCAAACGCAATAATGGTTCCCGGAGCACCTTTGGTCTGCGCATGCCTGCTGCCCTGACCGTGGCAGGTTTCGCACCCACGAGAGGGTGCAGCCGATGTCTGAGGACGTAGGCGCGCGTGAGCGCTTGCCTGAAACTGCCGGTACACGTCAGCATGGCACGGGATACAGGCGTCGGTGCCGATAAAGAACGCTCCCTCAACAACAGGAACATCAGGATCGGATTGAAGCAAAGCGCTCCGGCAACCGGCACCTAAGAGCGCCACAAAGAGAGCAGCAAGCAGAAGGGGGACAGACGTTTGGCTCATGGTGCATCCTGTTTGAGCTTGTTATTCTCAGGCGCGGTGTCATAGGTTTCCGGAGGCTGCTTGAGCTGATAGCGATACTGAGCAGCATGCGGGTCATGGCATTCACTGCAGGGTCTGCCGCTGAACCGGTCATGCTCGGTGAGGACAGAGCGAGCTGAACCCTGCAGGATTTGTTTGACCGCGGCATGGCAGTCTGCGCATTGATCAAGGTTGCCTCCAGAGATGCTGCGCGCATGGTTTGGGTCGTGGCAGGCGCATGACATCCGGTTTTTGTCCTGGACAATACCGAGCAGCGCAGGGTGCAGCTCTTTTGTTTGTTCCACGGCAAGCGGCATTGTTCCGTCCTTGTTGCGCAGCAGCGCATGGCAGACCGTGCAGACGCGATTCCGGTCAATGCGGACTAGCGCCGTATGCTCAGAGGTATGGCTTGCATGGCACAGAGTGCAGCGGCTGAGCACCGAGGGCTCATGCACCTGTGGTTTGTTCAGAAATGTCTGCTCATGGCAGCCCTGACGCAGACACAGCGCGGTGTCATCAGGTTTATCGCGGTTCTGGGCTGTCACTGCATGGCATGCTTTGCATTTTTGCTCTGTCCATGGTTTGTGAAACTTCAGCACCCCGGATGCAGGTGGAGATTGTGCGGCAGCACTGATTGCGCGGCTTGATTTTTCCCTGCCGGGATGGCAGACAAGACACAAACGCGCACCGCCGCCCTGTCTGAGAAAGGCTTTTTCACCGGCGCCGGTCTGGCGTGCAAGAATCCCGGCTGCATGAGGATTATGGCAGGATGCGCAATGCACAGCGCCGGCGACAAACTGCACATCGGTTGCTGCTGTTGCCAGCGCATGGACAACTTCGCTTGACGGCATTACCAGATGCCTGCCGCGCGTAGGATGATTGTGCTGCTGGCGCTGATGACACGTGGTGCACAGCTCAGGACTTGTTACGATAAGCCCGGCGGTGTCAGGACCGGTTACTTTTTCAGGATCAGGAACATCGCGGTGACATGCGGTGCAGGTGGTGCGGTCAATTTCACCATGGTCGCCCATCTGGCGGTGTGGGTTGTGCTTTTGGAAGATGCTTTGGTCATGGCAGACAAAACAGAATCTACTGCCGCGCTCCCGTGAGTCACCGCGGAGAAACAACGGGTTGGTGATACGGGCAGCCGGATTTTCATACATCTGCAGGACAATATTATGACACGTGCGACAGTTTATTTTGTTGTCTGCAAGCGGAAACGATGCGGGAATGCGGGGGAGCATGGCATCACTGACAGGAACATTCACGGGATGTGGCTCAAACGTGGCTGCATGGACGCGGTCATGGCAGCGGATGCATAGTTTGGTGACGTCGCCGCCTGAGCGAAGCGCGGGCGGCGCGGTTTCATGACATTCGGTGCAGTGCTTGCCGGTAAAGTGGGGGTTAACCGTTTCACCGGTTTCAGCCCTGACAGGACTCCAGCCTACAAGCAGCAGCAGTCCTGCAACAAACAGCATAGGGTTTGGAGTGTTGTGAAATATCATTGTTCAAACCACACCACTGGTTTCTTATGCTCTTCGCGCCGGTGAAAACGCAGATACTTCACCAGAGCCTCGCTACCATGGCATGCGCTGCAAAGCTGCCGGGGCACGTCAGGTCGAAGAAATTTACCTGCAGGTGTCTGGTGCTGTGCATGTGCCGTATGGCAGGTGGAACAGACAATTCCGCCATGCGCTGAGCGTACGCCGGTGGGGTCATAGAGAAAGACCGCTGGGTTTTTGGAAATCTGCGGATTCAGGGCAATCTGACGGAAAAAAGCAGCTGGATGCAGTCCATCGCGCGGTACCCGGGAGTGTGCCATACCGCTGCCGGCGTGGCAGCCGGTACACAGCGATACCATGACCAGCGACGCTGCGCTTTCGTTGGTCTGGTCACGGACGGACACAAACGGTTTACCTGCGGGTGCTGCCCAGAGATACCTTTGTGCTGGTGCTTCATGCACCGCATGGCAGGGGGAACAGAGACCGGCTCTTTGTTTATCCACCAGCGGGCTGCGGTAGAGATCATGGCCAGTATTGGAGACCTGTGCCTGCGCCGGATGACAGTGCACACACAGCGCGTCTTTTTCTCCTGGTGCACACAGAAGAGCGCGGCTGCTCCGGGCATGATGCGGTCGGTGGCAGGTTCTGCAGACAAGCTCGGCGCCAGTGCCCCTGACAACCGGGTCGCCCGTATGCCATGTTGCAGGGATCTGGGCAGCACTTCCGGGCAGCACGTCAACCGGATGGCTGAATCCTGCACCAGCAGCCATGCCTTTGCCCGGTTGCTTTGTGTGGCAGACCTCACAGAGAATTGAAAGGGTTTTTGTTTCTTCTGCCGGCAGCACAAGAAACGAGCTGTTGACTCCACCATGTGCGATATGGCACGTCTCGCAGATGATTCGGTCTTTCTGCTCGCCACCCAGTTTTCCGCCTGCTTGCTGAATCCGTATCGAGATTTTTGACACCGTAACGCCCACAGGATGATTGCGCGTGCCGATGCCGCCAGAGTGTTCGCTGTGGCAGAGGTTGCAAAACGAAGAATCGGGATTCGGCGCTCGCAGAAAAAAATCAACCAGATGCCCTTCCTGCTGCGGCACCGCGTGCGGGGTGTGACAGGTAGTGCACTGCAGACGGCCTTGAGCGTCGAGCGGAAATTTTTCAGGGATGGTCACCCGGCTGGATGGCGTGACGCCGATGCGGTGGCCGGGGTCATTGCAGATTTTGTCGCGGGAGTCGCGGACTGAACCGTCATGGCACGACAGGCACATCTCCGGTCTGCCCACCGCGTCATCGGTTGCCTGCTCGTATGCGGCAAGCGGTGTACTGCGGTGCTCAAGAAAAAAAGCGGCGACCCAGCGGAAGTGGCAGATCGCACATTTTTTTGCGGTATCAGCCTGCCGGGGGATTGTGTCAGCAGCACGAGCAGGGCAAAGCCAAATTCCTGTCATTGCCGTAAGACAGGCACAAAAAATAATCAGCGCTCGCTGCGTATGACGTGAAATTCCTGCCGGCAGTTTCATCGAAACTTCTTTTCAAAAAGGTCGGGAAAATAGAACACCTCATAGTTGGTGAGCATGCCGCTGACCTCAAGCTTTTCAAGCTGACTAGTGCGCGTTGGGTCAAACCCGAGTGCGCGAAAATCCATGATGCCCTCGTGGCTGTGGCATTGCGAGCAGCGGACAAACTGCTTGGTCTCAGTTCCCTGATGGGCTTGGGCAATAATCTGCTCGCGTTCTTCCTTGCTCAGCGTTGCCTTGCGCTGAAGGTAAGAGCGCGCAAACGCCACCGCCTGCTCTGATATCCGGTGAAACGGAACCCATCTGCCGTCAACCTCATGCAACGGCGTAATCAGCGAATAGTGGTCATCAGTGGCTGCAAAAAAGCCTGTTGCAGGATCAATGGCGGTGCCGTAGGGTTTCCCGGTTGTGGCAATGCCCGGTGGCTGCACCCATCCGAACCGGACGGTTTCGTGGAGCTCATTTTTCAAATGGCAGCAGTCACAGGTGAGAAACTCGGTATGCAGGTTGATGATTGCCATGACCTGCCGGTCTTTACCGTGCGGGTATGCTGAATGGCAGATGATACAGGGAGAATGCTGCTCCCATGCTGCAAGGTTCAGATCAGGGGTGCTGAGATGAAAGCGTCCCTCTTGTTTTCGGTATTCCTGTGAAGGAGCAGGGGGCTGTTCTTTTGCGGGCGTTCTGCCGAGTCTGCGGGGCAGTGAAAACGTGAGGTACCAGGCTGCAGTGGCAGCAAGCCCAGTTATGAGCGTGCCGATCAGCAACGCATGGAGCCATGTTTGTTTACGTGCCACCTGCTTCGTCTCCTCTCGACAGTTTTTCCTCTTCACCGACGACGACCCCTTCACGCACCTGACGCTCATATTCAAGAAAATGTTCTTCAATCTGGTGATCTTTGCTGATTTTACCGTTCCAGAATGTCCACTGCACCGGGAACCGACCAGGTGTTCCATGGACATCGAGCAGATGCCACAGGAGAATGACGAGCACGGCAAGCAGCGATTCTTCGCCGTGCATCAGCCGCAGCACATTGAAAAGCGTTTGGGTAAATGGTAGGTACCTGACCATGATTTCGGGAAACAGCAGACAGCACCCGGACAGGGTAAGCACTGAAACACCCCAGATCATGGCAAAGTAGAGCAGTTTCTGTCGGTACATAAACTTTTCCATGCGCGGTCGTGACGCAGCAAACCCCAAAAAATACCGAAGGTCATGGTATAAATCGCAGACATCTTTCCAGCGCGGCATCTGGGTGCGGCGCAGATCAAAGGTGCCGCGATATATGCGGCGTGCAGTGCCCAGAACAAGCACGACCACATGATAGAGACAATTCAGTGAAAAGAGAGCTGCGTTAATGCGATGCACCAGCCGTGTTGTAGAAATGCCGCCCAACCATGCAATTATTTTATGCGAACATTCTGCATTATGGAAAAAGAGTGGCAGACCGGTTGCCGCAGCAACCGCAAAGGTGAGTGCCATGACTGCGTGATTGAGGACAATGTGGATGCTGTAGCGGGGCAGGTCGCCGCGGGGGTTGGAGATCACGTACCGGTGGAGATTAGGAATCGAGCCGGTGCAGTCAGCAGTACAGCGTTGTGGCAACGGGTATGGCTTGTGGCGCCACCGCAAAAACCGCGCATCGTGATTTTTGATACGGCGGTAGGTTTCAATGCCGGTCAAGGAGAATAGAAATGTCAGGGTGAGGAACGTGACTGCCTGCATAAAGTTTTCGGTGATTGCAAGGACAGGATGGCGGCGATCCAAATGACTGTCAATACGTGCCATCCTGCTGTCCGCACCCGGATGACAGGCCTCGGCGCTGCAGGTTATGTGGCGGCGATCAGGATGCACTGATGATGCCGGGTCATCGGAGGGTCGGATGTCGTGTATTGAATCAGAAGCATGGCAGCTCAGACAGTGCGCAGTGTCGGTTGCTCCAAACTTCATAAGGCGTGCATGCAGTGTTTCATTGTAGGTAGCGACTGCCCGGGCAGCAGGTTGGTGCAGCCCCAGCGCTTTTTGCACCGCAGGGTCGGCATGGCAGCCGGAACACAAACTCACTATGGCATGCGGCGCACGGGTGGTCTTGTGTTTGAAGCGATGCGCGATATGGGTGAATATTTCTTTTATGCTTTCTTCTTTATGGCAGTTACTGCAACGCGCCAGTACCTTTGCCGAGGGGATTTCCTCGGCAAGCGCGAAGAGATCGTTGGTGTGGCAGTAGGTGCACCCTGGTTTGAGTCGAGCGATCTCAGGCGGATCATCGGGTTTTTTTCCGTGCACGCTTGCGTTGAACGTTGCGGCAACGTCGCGGTGCGAAAAGTCAGTGCCGCTGAGCACCCGCCACCGGTCAAGATGGCAGGTCGCGGCGCAGTTCACTGGAGCAACCGTGCCATGGGGTATTTTTTGAATGTCGCTGTGGCAGTCAAGACAGGAGAGCTCCCGGTGAATTGACTCCTCAAACAGGTGCCCATCCACATGGTAGTTGCGCAGCGTGCCGTTGTCAGTAAGCCCGTGCAGACGCCGGTATTTGTGGCACAGCAGGCAATTTTCCGGATCTCGCGCAGCAGCCGAAGCAGCGGCAAGGAGTACCGCAAGAAGTGCGGCAATGACACTCTGGGGTATTTTTCTGCCCCAAGCTGCGGATAGAGGATAGATCTGCAGAAAAAGCATCCTATGGTTCTTTGTCAACAACAGCATCAAGAATCTGATAGACACCGATCCGGTTGCGCATCATTTCAACAACATAGAGCCGCTGCCGGTCGTCAATGGTGATACCCACCGGTGTCGTCGTTTTCAGGACATCGCCGGACTCGGTGCCAAGCACTGCTTTGAAGTGGCCGAAACGATTGAACACCTGTACCACCCCCAGGTAGCTGTCACTCACATAAACATAATTATCACGGTCAACGCAAACACCTTTTGGTCGGTACAATCTGCCGACATCAATGCCCCAGCCGCCGATGGTTGCCACCGGTTCTCCGTTTGGACTCCATACCTGCACGCGGGTGTTGATGACATCCACAATAAATACCGAACGGTCTTTTCCCAGAGCAATGAAAAAAGGATAGTTGAACTGGTCACGGAGCGTTCCCTCGCTGCCCCAGACAGCCTGCAGTCGTGCCTCAGGCAGGCGGTAGATGAGGATACGGTGGTTGTCGTTATCAACCACGTAGAGGCGCTGTGCTGTTTCATCAATTGCCACATCAACCGGATCCGGGGGTTTCATGTTCTTCTCTGCAGGAAGGTCAATGGTTGCCCGGTGGCTGCCTGCGTCTGAAAAAATTTGAATGCGGTGGTTGCCGGTGTCCGCGACATAAATGCTGCCGTCTTTTCCGATCGCAATACCGAGCGGTGAACGCAGCTTTCCAGACTCCTCGCCGAACCCGCCAAACATCTTGAGAAAGTTGCCCGAGGAGTCAAACACCTTGATGACGTGGTTAACACCGTCAACAACATAGATGCGATGCCCGGCATCAACGGCGACATCGCTTGGTTGCAGAAAGTCGTGCTCGATGCTGAAGAGAAACCGCGTCGGTATTAGGCTATAGCAGGGGGCAGGTGAGGGGGACGCGATTATACTGATACCGATGACGCTCAGGATACACCATGTTTTTAATGAGCAGGAATAGATTCGCATGATCATGGCTGATTTTCCAACTGGGTAAAATTCACCCCAATTGAGCGGTGTCTGGTGTCATCACCGGCAGGCACGGGCGTTTTTGCTCATGCTCGGCAGGCATCCCTACCTACCTGCGCGGCATGCGGTGCAATTCACCTTCCGGGTGAATGTGTCGCACTGCATGAATCCGCTCAACGCCAGTGCCTGCCCTTTGATTACGACTGCCCTATTTTATTGTTCAGTTTTAGGATTCATATTCATCGCGCATCCCGGGCGCAGCGAAACCCGATTGCAAAGCTTTGCGTCTCCGGCGCGGCAAAAAAGCGGTTTGCTGAGCGCACTGCTTCTGCAGTGCAGTACCAAGCGCCGCCGCGCAGCACTTTGTGGAATCCGACCGCCGGTCCTTGGGGATTATCACCGGGGCTGTGCCCATAGAACCCGGCATCATACCAATCGTTGCACCACTCCCAGACATTGCCCGCCATGTCATAGAGCCCAAAACCATGTGCTGCAAAACTTTTTACCGGCATGATGCCAAAGGATTCAAAATTCGCAGCAGAACGCCGAGGCTCATCGCCCCATGGATAGCGCGTGCCGGTGCCACCCCGGCACGCATACTCCCATTCTGCTTCGGTCGGTAATCGCTTACCAGCCCATGCTGCGTAGGCACTGGCATCAAACCAGCTCACGCCCACGACCGGATCATCAGGCCGGTCAAGCTCAGGGTTCCAAAACAGAGGAGCAGGGTAACCTGTTGCTGCAAGAAAACGTGCATACTGGCTGACCGTGACTTCATGGATGTCAAGAAAAAACGGCGCCATCACTACTTTGTGCGCCGGCTGTTCATCTGGCTCACCCTCTGGATCGCCCATCATGAAGGTACTGCCGGGAATCAGGATCATGCCGGCATACGGATCCTCGGCGCGGGTGCCCGTGTCGCTGAGGTGCACAAGACTGCATCCTGCCATACAGACGAGCACAATGCAGGCAATCGGCGCGGTGCTAATGCACCAGCGGCGCTGTCTGCTTGACTGATTCAACATCATACAAACGAGCATCCTTTCCGTTATGGCAGCCAAGGCATGAGACGTCAACGGTTATATATGCACCACGGCTGTCAAACTGAGCACGCGTGCCGTTGAAAGAAAAAAGTTCTTCTCGAGTTGCCTCTGGTTTTATTCGCCAGATATGGGTTGCGCGGTCGCCGGTGCGATACGGTCCGACTCCGGAAACAGTTGTTCGCGCGTCTGCGTGCGGCATATGGCAGCGCTCGCAGCCTACCTGCTGCATACCGAGAAAAATTTTTATTCCCGGATGACATGCCGTGCAGGATTTTTTAATCGCAGATGCCTGCCGGGTTGCAAGGCTATAATGAGGATCATGGCACGTGGTACACGGGGTGACGCTCCAGTGCGGCGAGGCGCGCCACTGGTTATACTGCTGGTCTGCCTTGAAGCAGCCGCTGTGTGCCTCAATTACCGTGCCATTATTGCGGCTGTGGCAGCGTCCGCACAGCTCGGATGAGCGGTCGGTGATGATTGTATCTGCTGATGGCGCTGCAACATGCGCGCTTCCCGGGCCGTGGCATGCTTCGCAGCCAAACGACGCTCTGGCGTGTCGGGTTTCATGCCAGGCATCGTAGTGAGCGCTGTGACAGAGTTTGCAGGCGCTTGAGCCGGTATATGCCGCAGCAGACGTGGCATCAGCACTGCGGTCGGTAGCCAGCTGCCCGGCAGTGCCGAAGGCGCTGTGAACGGCAACAAGTAGCAGGATGAAAAAAATTTTTTCAACGTATCGTGCACAAAACAAATCCCCGCACATGAGAACAGAACAGCGGCACAGCAGCGTTTTATCCGGCCGCGGGCATTATGCAGTATTTTTCAACCAAATGATCCGGATGATATGAAAGCTTTGCCTGCCGCAGTCCCTCATCCCCAAGGTCTTGCTCGCGATTGATGAAAGGAACCGCATGCCAGACATGCTCACAGAACTGCTGGTTGATGACACTGTAGAGACCGGGAAAAGCGGTGTTTGCTTTTTCAATATGCACGACAGCAGTCTCACGGTTTAGCAGTTCGCCGATGGTGAACGCCTCAACCGTGCCGTTTATGATGATGGCGCCCCCCTGCACCTGGAGCCGGTCAAAATGCTGCAAGAGCTTTTTGATCGCATCCCATTCGCCCATGAGATTCATGTCTTCAGCGCACCGGTGACAATGGCACCAAGTGTCCTGCATAGCGAGGCATGCGCTGATGAGAGACTGGTCAAGTGGGGCATACGTAAATGCATGCGTCGCAGTGAATTTGTTGACATGATTCTTCTTTGCGTGCAGTTTTCTGCCTGCAAGGCTGATAAGGTCAGCGGTTTTGTACACATAATCAAAATGTTCGCGCTGCGGTGTGATGACAAAATCATTTTCTGAATCAATCTCCGCAACAAGGCGCCGGTCTGCGCGTTCAATCCGAGGTTCAGCAACACCGCATTCCTCCCGGAGCCATTCCAGAAGCATGCGACAGACCTGAGCGCGGTTCGGAGGACCGACAGGCTGGAGAAAATACGGCGAGCCTTGTGCGTCAGCACATCGCAGGACAAGCCAGTCCCGGTACACAGCCCATTGCGTTGCATAGTGGGGCTGCCAGATAAAGAGGTTGGTGAACGTTAACTCCGAGGTCTCGGGCTGGTAGGCTTCCAGCACTGCATGAAGCTGCACGTGGTCTTCAATGCTGATATTTTTGAATGCGGGAAAAACCGGCATGGGATACCAACTGTTCAAGGTTCATAAGTTTGAACTTTAAAACTTGAACTTTGCACGTGCCTTTATTTAATACAGAAACACCGGCGCTGCAACGGCAAATTTCCCTGTTGCAAAAACAGAGGGTTCATATTAAAAAGTTCAAGGTTCCAAGTTCAAGGTTCAAGGTTCAAAGTTCAATATGCGGGACTTCAATGCTTTCAACCCGGAACGGTGAATGTCCGGAGCACCCATGATCAAAACTGAACAAGTCATTGAGTATATTGTCAACTGGCTGCGCTCGTACTGCGATGAGGCGTGCATGCAGGGGTTTGTGGTCGGCGTATCAGGAGGTATTGATTCTGCGGTCACCTCAACGCTGTGCGCCATGACCGGGAGGAAGGTGATGCTGCTGAACATGCCGATCCGACAGGCTCAGGATCAGTTCAACCGCGCTGCCCGGCACGTTGCATGGCTCACTGCACGCTTCCCTGAGTCAGCCGGGCTCACCATTGAACTTACCCCGGTGTTTGCTGCTCTTGAACAAGCACTTCCTGCAGATATTCAGGATGGTCTGACCATGGCAAACACCCGTGCGCGGCTGCGGATGCTCACGCTGTATGCGGTTGCCTCACATTTTCGGCTGCTGGTCGCCGGCACCGGCAACAAGGTTGAGGACTATGGCATTGGGTTCTTTACCAAGTACGGTGATGGCGGCGTTGATATTGCACCGATAGCGGATTTGATGAAGACCGAGGTGTATGAGCTTGGTAGGGCACTTGGTATTGATCGGGAGATTCTGGAAACAGCGCCGACCGATGGTCTTTGGGAAGACAACCGAACGGATGAAAGCCAGATCGGGGCAACCTACCCTGAGCTTGAGTG
>Ga0272448_1002008_pt1 | contig 26365 bp, 27 predicted proteins | sample YNPCB0191_FD_202220 | JGI IMG/M metagenome (GOLD analysis project Ga0272448, IMG submission 202220) | Hot spring sediment microbial communities from Yellowstone National Park, WY, United States - YNP-CB-019-1 | ecosystem: Environmental > Aquatic > Thermal springs > Hot (42-90C) > Sediment... | reverse complement strand
AAGTTGTAAATGGAGAACGTCACACTTATGTTATTGAACTAATACTCGCCATGCGCAAGCAAGGGTGGCTGTGGACTGAAGAGTTCATCTGGCATAAGAAGAATTGCTATCCAGGCAAATGGCCCAATCGCTTTAGAGACGCTTGGGAACGGCTTCTTCAATTCAATAAAAGCCGAAAATTTTACATGTACCAGGAAGAAGTGATGCTTCCTATGGGGGATTGGGCAGAACGCAGGTTGAAAAAACTTAGTCAGACTGACTTAACGCGTGATACATCACGAGTAGGCAGTGGCTTTGGCAAGCGTGTTGCTAACTGGATAGGGCGTGATAAGGTTTATCCTACTAACGTTTTACATCTGGCTACTGAAACCAAAAATCGTAATCACAGCGCCGTTTTTCCAGAGGATTTACCTGCATGGTTCATCAAATTATTTACCAAGGAGGGAGATTGGGTGCTCGATCCTTTCATGGGTTCAGGCACAACTGTACGAGTTGCCCAAAGGATGGGACGCAATGCCATTGGCATTGAAATTCTCTCAGAATACTTTACCCTTGCTCAACAACAAATTTTGCCAAGTTTGGAAATGCCTGTTCAGTTAGCCTTGCTTGAAGAAAAAGGGAATTATGACATCACTAAATCTGTCTGACGTTACTAATTTTGTAGAACAAAACATTGGAACTTTTCATCAACGAAAGGCTGCCAGCCTGCAAAACCTCCAACTTAAGCAGATACTGACGCGCAAAAATCCCTATCTCTTCAAAGCCAAAAATATACAGACAGCCCAAGATTTGGTCAAATCTCTTCTTGATGCTCATTTATCTTCTCAAGAAGAAACTATCTTTGGCGATTTCCTCGAATCACTCGCCATTTTCGTCTGCTCGCAGGTCTTTGGCGGGAGGAAATCCGCCGCCGAAGGGATTGACCTGGAATTCGAGCGCGATGGCGTGCTGTATCTCGTCTCCATCAAATCCGGCCCGAACTGGGGCAACAGCAGCCAGGTCAAGCGCATGGTGGAGAACTTCAAAAAGGCCCAGCGTATCCTGCGGACCAGCGGCAATCAGAAGCCGATTGTGGCCGTCAATGGCTGTTGTTATGGCAAGGACAACCAGCCCGACAAAGGCGATTATCGGAAACTCTGCGGACAGGCCTTTTGGACATTCATCTCTGGTAATGACCAACTCTACATTGAGATCATTGAGCCGCTCGGCCACCAGGCCAGACAGCACAACGAGGCCTTCCAGGCCGAATACGCCCGCCTTCTCAATCTCTTCACCCAGGAATTTTTGCAAGAATTCTGCACCAACGGCCAGATTAACTGGCCCAAACTGGTTCAATTCAACTCCGCAAAAGCGACTCTCTGACAGTCGCCCATCTCACTTCGGAGAAGAAATCTATGCCCGCCAAACGTTCGCCTGAGTCCTCTGCCAGAAAAAAACGCTCCTCCTTCGTTCTGCCTCTCTGGTTACGCTGGGTCATCCCGGCGGTTCTTTTGATAATTGCCGTTCTGGTCCTGGCCTTTGCCCCTGCCCGCACCAAAACCGCCCAGCCGGATAAGGCAAGCTCCTCGCCGCTGCCGGCTGTCATCAGCGTCAACCGCGCCTACGTCATGTACCGCGACGAAAACGCTTTCCTGCTGGACGTGCGCAGCCCACAGGAATTCGAGATTGCTCACATTCCCCCAAGCGGGAGCAACCACGTGGTCAATATCCCGCTGGAAGAACTTTTCTCGCGCCTGGATGAAATCCCGTCAGACCGGGATATTGTGGTCATCTGTGCCAGCGGCCGGCGCAGCGAACAGGCCCGTGATATCCTGCTCAAGGCCGGCTTTCCACGCGTCACCAGCGTCTCTGGCGGAATGCAGGCCTGGATCGAGAACAACCTGCCCGTTGAAGGGACTTTCCCAAACTGACCCGTGACGCCCCCACATGCCTGGCGGAACAGCACAACGCCATTCACGAATTCCCGGAGGCCGTGGCCTTTAGCGAGGCCGTGGCCTCTTTTTTCTCCTCCAGCAGGCGTATGCCGTTGCGCACCTGATTCAGTATCTGTTCGAGCTGCATCTCCAGTTCCAACAATTTATCGTGAGCGTACTGGTCGGCGCCTTCCCGAATGTTCTCGGCCTCCTGCTGAGCCTGTTCGATGATTTGTTCGGCGCGCCGCGAGGCTTCCTGAACAATCACTTCCTTGCTAACCAGCTCATCGGCTCTTTCACGCGCCAGGGCCACCGTGCGATTGGCCTCCTCCTGCGCCTGCGCCAGAATCCGATCGCGCTGGGCATAGACCTGCTGCGCTTTCTTGACCTCTTCCGGGATCGAAATGCGCATCTGGTCAATGATGTCCAGAAAGCGATCCTCATCCACAATGACACTGTGAGTCAGGGGAATCGGACGGCTCTGGTTGAATAATTCTTCCAAACGATCAACAAGGTGAAGGATGTCCATGAAGCCTCCGGTCAAGTACCGCCGCGCGACCTAGAAAGCAATGCCACAATCGTATTCTACCAGAGGATTGTATTGAGCGTCTAACAAATGCGCCGGGTTGGCTTTGTCCATAACATACACGTATTCCCAGAAGCCGCCCCATTTTGAGAACGTCACCAGACGTATGGTTACCGATTGTTCTTCCACCAGCACGGCCGGCGTGAAATCTATCTGCTGCGCCCGTTGCGCTACCTTAGCCGGCAAAGTCAGGTCAAAGTCTCGCAAGTCCTGATCTATCCTTTCCAAATCACTCTTCTCGCACAAGATCATGGTGTCATTATACAAACCATGCCACCAGAGATAAAATTGATCGCCCAACAATGCCAGCGCCGCAAATTCGAAGTAACTCTCGGGCGTTCCATCCGGACGAATCTTTTCCAGATAGTCCCCCTCATGCTTCAAAGAACCATAGGAGCGTTCGCCAGAGACCTCTTCGCCATAGGATTGCAAAAATTCAGCGTAGGACTGGAAAGAAGGGCTGCCTGCCCGGCGGGCATAGATCACCGGCTTACCCCCCAAACCATCCAGGAAATAGACATAATCCAGGGTGTATCCCCGGGCCAGACTCAAGTGGGTGAAAACGGTGAAATACTGATTGGGGTCAAAATCCTGCGGTGTTCTGACCGGCAGCTCCGACAAGAAATGCTGCGGTAGCCCCAGGTCTTTCTTCAAATCGCGCAGGCCCTGCATGACCGTCCTGCACGTTGTCGTCAACGACAGTGCAGGCGGCTGTCCCAGCGAGGTGGTCGGTACCCGCAGCAAAGAACGTCCTTGCCCGGCCAGGCAGCCGGTCAGGACAGGAATCAACAACAGCCCGATCATGGCTGTCGAGCGCGTCCACAGGCAGGCAGCGCGCCAACGCCTGGCGCCGTCCATTTTACCTGTCAACACAAACCATCGTCGCATCGGCTTCGGTCATCCTCCATCACAAACCCGGTCACTGACGCCAATCTAGCCAGTTTCCCTTATTTTAACTCCAAACGGTCTGGCGCGCAGGGCAAGAGCGGCCTCCCCCATTTCTTCTACTTTGCGCTTCAAGGCCGCTTCCACATGCGCCGGCACCATGCTGGAAACATCACCACCCAACAGGGCAATCTCGCGCACGGTACTGGCCGAGAGAAAGGTGTGCTCCTCCGCGGTAATCAAAATCACACTCTCGATCTCCGGCGCCAGGCGATGGTTCGCCAGAGCCATACGGAACTCAAACTCGAAATCGGAGAACACGCGCAAACCGCGCACAATGACCTGACAACCCAACTGACGGCAAACCTCCACCGTCAGGCCGTTATATCCGACCACCCGAATCTTGGGATTGGCGCGAAAAGCCTCCGTGACCAGCGCCAGGCGCTCCTCCGGCGAAAACAGCAACGCCTTGATGGGGCGGTCATAAACGGCGACAATTAACTCGTCGAACAAGCGTGCGGCGCGCTCGGCAATGTCTATGTGACCGAAATGAATCGGGTCAAACGTGCCGGGGAAAAGCGCTCTTCTCATTAACTGACATCTCCTTTCCCGCCGCCCCAGAAGCGACTCACCGCCTCGGCCAGCAAGGCATGCTCCGGCGCCTGCAAATCCGGGTCCTGCTCAAAGAGACGTTGCGCCTGAACGCGGGCCTGTTCAATCAAAGCCACGTCGCTCAGCGAGGCCATGCGCAGACTGGAGACAAAGCCAGCCTGACGCGTGCCCAGAAATTCACCGGGGCCGCGCTGTTGCAGATCACGTTCGGCCAACACAAAGCCGTCGTTGGTTTCGACCATGGCCGCCAGCCGTTCATTCTCCACCTCGTCCTCGCGGCTGGGAATCAACAAACAATATGCCTGAGCCGCGCCACGTCCAACCCGCCCACGCAGTTGATGCAGCTGCGCCAGACCAAAGCGATCCGCGCCCTCAATCAACATGACGGTCGCATTCGGAATATCCACGCCGACCTCAATAACCGTCGTTGTGACCAGAATGTGATACTCGCCGGCGCGGAAGCGCGCCATGACCTCGTCCTTTTCCTCCGGCCTCATCCGCCCATGCAATAACCCCAGTTTCAAATCCGGGAAGATATCCCGTTGCAAACGGGCATGTTCGTCCACTGCCGCGGCCACTTCCAGATTCTCGCTTTCCTCGATCAGCGGATAGACGATGAACGCCTGCCGTCCTGCCGCAACCTGACCGCGAATCAGGGTGTAGGCGCGCTCGCGTTCGCGCGGCATCAGCACGTACGTCGCCACCGGCTGACGCCCGGCCGGCATTTCATCCATGACCGAAAGATCCAGATCGCCGTAAATGGTCAACGCCAGAGAACGCGGAATCGGAGTGGCCGTCATGACCAGCAAGTGCGGGTTGGCGCCTTTGGCGCGCAATGCCGCCCGCTGCGCCACCCCGAAACGGTGTTGTTCGTCAATCACCACGAACTGCAAATCAGCAAACGTGACCGGCTCCTCCAGCAAGGCATGGGTGCCAATCACAATTTTGATCGCTCCGCTCACCAGGCCGGCGCGAATCTCCTCTTTTTCTTTTTCGCTCGTATCGCCGACCAGCAACCGAATCTGTTCCGGCAACAGCGCCCTGTCTCTCTCCGTCAGCAAAGTGCAAAAGGTCTGGTAGTGCTGTCCAGCCAGAAGCGAGGTGGGGGCCATGATCGCCGCCTGCGCGCCGGCGTGAGTGACAAGCGCCGCGGCCAGCGCCGCGACGACCGTTTTCCCTGAACCCACATCGCCCTGCAACAGGCGATTCATCGGACGCCCCGAAGCAAAATCCTTCCAGATTTCCTCTAATGCGCGACGCTGAGCATTGGTCAACGCGTACGGCAAGGCGGCCAGACGCTCCTGTAACCAGGGATCACGGACCAGAAAGCGCCGCGCCGCGGCCGCCTGCCAGTCGCGTTTCTGACGTAACACGCCCATCTGGAGCAGAAAGATCTCATCAAAGGCCAGCCGCCGACGCCCTTCCTGTAATTTCTCTTGTGAATCTGGAAAATGTACCTGACGAAGCGCCTCGCCCAGTTCCAACAAACTGACCTCGCGCCGAATGGTTTCAGGCAAATGATCGCTCAACTTCGGCGCCCAGTAGGTCACTACCTGATACATCAGCCGCCGCAGCCATTTCTGGGTAACGTTGGCCGTCAAAGGATAAATCGGGACAATGCGGTTGGTATGCAGGTTTTCTACCTCGACCGGCTCCCAATCCGGGTTGTTCATCACCAATCGTCCCAGGTACTGCTCAACCTTGCCCGAAACCGAGATGGCATCGCCAACCTTCATGCGGTTGACCAGCCAGGGCTGGTTGAACCAGATCAGGCGTAAACTACCGGTACCATCATGGATCACGGCCTCAATCAATGTGGCTGTACCCCCGCGAATCTTGCGGCTTTCCAGCAACTGGATTGTCCCGACAACGGTAACTTCCTCGCCATACCAGAGACGGTGGATGGGTTTCAAACGGCTGTAATCTTCATACCGACGCGGGAAGTGATACAGCATATCGCCCAGGGTGTTCAGGCCCAGACGCGCCAGCATCGCGGCATGACGCGGCCCGACGCCGGTCAGCACCTGCAACGAGGCGTTCAAAGCAACAGGTTGTCCCACGCGCGGCGACGTTGGCCGGGAGGCGCGCGGGGCACCGTGAGGCTGGACCTCTGGCGCGCGCGACAACGGCGGCGTCGGCTCCGGCACCGGCGTGACTGTCTCGCTCCGGGCCACCTCACCTGCCCCATCCCTGTCGGGTACGGCTGGCGTTGTGGACGGGGCGCGTCGGGCCGGCCGCTTGAGCGTCTCCTCCGCCCCAGCCGTCTCCGGAATGCGGGCGCGAATCTGCTGCCAGAGCGCTTTCAGCGCGGCCGCGCGTTCCGGCGGCCTCTGTTCGGCGTAGGCGCGTAGCGTGGTCGCGACCAGCTGCACAATATCCTCAGGCACCCCTTCCAGCCGCGCTTCGTTGCTCCAGGGATCAACGACCTTTCCCAACCCGCCAATGACGGCCGTATCGTTATAGCCGTTCTCATGTTCGAGACGGAAGAACTTGCGTAATTTTTCCAGTGATGGCTGCATACGACTATTTTACCATTACCGCCCCTCTCTACGGCCGGTGGAATGGCTTGAACCCTTCGCCCAACGCTTCATGCGCCTGACCAATAACCATGAAGGCGCGTGGATCAGTTTCGTGAACAATGGCCTTGAGCTGCGTCACTTCCGAACGAGTAATGACACAGTAAAGCACCGGCCGCGCCTCGCCGGTATAGCCACCGCTGCCCGGCAAAATCGTCACGCCGCGCTCCAGTTCGTACAGGATGCGGCGCGTGACCTCCTGCGGGCGGGCAGTAATAATCAACGCCGTGCGCACCGTGCCCACGCCCTCCAGCGTCGTTTCCGCCGCCAGGCCACTGACGTAGATCGCGATTAACGCATACAAAGCCCGCTTCCACCCAAAGACAAGGCCGGCCGTCAAGACTACCAGACCATCCGTTGCCATGTAACTCTGCGTGATAGGGACGCCTTTCCAGTAGTTCAGAATGCGCGCCAGGATGTCGGAGCCCCCACTGGTGCCACGCCCACGATACACCAACCCATAACCAACGCCACACACCACCGCGCCGTAGAGTGAATTCAACACCAGATCATCGGTCAAGCCTGCTGACGGGAAAAAAGGCAACAGAGTCAGGATATCGGTAAAGAGTGAATACATGACAATCGCAAAAGCAGTGCGCAACGCGAAACGGCGACCACCCAGCAAGCGCCAGCCCAGCAGGAAGAGCGGCACGTTCCCCAGGAAAAACATGACCCCAATCGGCCAGTGCGTGTAATGGTTGATGATTTGCGCCAGGCCAGTCACGCCACCGTTGACCAGATCGGCAGGGACAAGGAACAGGCGCAAGCCTATCGCCTGAATCAGCGCGCCGAGGAACAACATCAGATAATCATAGAAGGTTGTCCGTGAAAAGCGTGAGTGCATACGTATTCCCATCTTACCCTGTTCTGCACAGACAGGCAAGCGTCCTCAATAGAGGGCGCACACGCAAGAACTGTCAGTCGAAGACAGGGCTTATCCCCGCAACCCCGGCGTCAGACGGCCTTTTCAGGCCGTCAGGAACAGGCCAGCCATCCATCGCCAGGCCCTGCTGGACCAGCATCGTCCCCGGCGGATAAAAAATTCAAGTACTTTCAATAAACAAGCAAATTTTGGCGGATAAAAAGAGAAAATATCTATTGACTTTTTAAAAATCTTGAATATAATGTAAATTGCACAAAGGAGGCGGTATGTTGTCGTTTTATCAAGCCTATCAGGCATACGAACGGCGCCGGATGCGATGCGAAATGGAAACCGGCCACGCCCGCCGGCTCCATGCCCTGAGACGCTGGCAGGCCGCCCTCGTGCTATCCCTGGCCAGCCTGCTGCTGCGCGCCGGCAACGCCTTGCATCAGCGCTACAGCCAGATCCCTTCCTCTGCGTATCGCTATCAGGAGTAACCATGAAATCTGCCCTGACTCGATGTCCCGTCTGCGGCGGCGAACTGACGGTGGTCCGTTACCGCTGCGAAGCCTGTGACACCACCATTGAAGGACGTTTCGCCCAGAGCGCTTTCGCCAGCCTGACCGCTGAACAACTGGATTTTATCGAAACCTTCGTGCGCTGTGAAGGCAAGTTAACGCGCTTACAGGAAGAGTTTGGCCTCTCCTACCCCACCCTGCGCAATCGCCTGCACGAGGTCATCCGCGCCCTGGGATATGAGCCCGGTCGTGAGGAAACAACGGAATTATCCGAAGAAAAACGTCGCGCCATTCTGGAAGACCTGGACGCCGGCAAGATTACGGCAGAAGAGGCCATGCGCCTTCTGCAAGGAGAGGAGTGAGCCATGCAGGAACGAACGGTAGTGATTGCCGAGAGGCCTCACATTGTGTTGACGGCGGTGCCGGGCGATTTGCGCATCGCTGGCTGGGAACGTCCTGAGTTGCTGGCTCGCACCAGCGGCGAGGTCCTCGATTTGCGCGCGGATGGCGCGCGCTGGCAAATCACCTGCGACGAATCGCTCGCGCTCTACCTGCCACGCCGCGCCACCCTCCAGGTCGAAACGGTCAACGGCGATGTCAGCCTGCAGGCCCTGAGCGGCGACGCGACTCTGGGTCAAATCCACGGCGATCTCACCTTGCGCGACGTCAGTGGTGCCGTAACCATCGAGTCGGTCAGCGGTGACCTTTCGGCGCGCCTGGCCGGCGCCTTATCTATCACCAGTTTGCACGGCGATCTGGTGCTGCATGGCGGGCGCGGCGACCTCGCGGCTACCTCCATCAACGGCGATGTCTCGCTGCGAGCCATTGAAGGCAAGGTTGTGCTCGAACAAGTAGGCGGCGACCTGTACGTGCGCAATGTACGCGGCTCATTGCATGCCAACGCCGACGGCGACGCGGCGCTCTACCTCCAGCCTCAGCCCAAGACCGAATACCGCATCGTCGCCCACGGCGATCTGGTGCTGCGCCTGCCGGCCGATGTCAGCGCCCGGGTGCACCTGACCGCGCCCAGTCCCGAATCCCTCCACGTGGATTTCCCTGACGTGTCTCTGACGCCGGAACAATCTACCCAGGAACTGACCCTCGGGCGCGAGACGCCAGAGATGGCCGAAATTTTCCTGACCGCCGGCGGCGATCTGCTGGTCACCACTCGCGCCGCGCCGTGGGAGGCCAGAGCCGATTTCGGCGTCGGTATGGGGAATGTGACTGTCGGCCTCCCCATTCCACCGGTTCCACCCATCCCCCCCGTTTCGCCGTTACCGCCCGATTTTTCCCAACGCCTGCGGGAGCGCATTCAGACCACAAGCGAACGGGCGCGCCGTAAAGCCGACGCCGCCAGCCGCCTGGCAATCAAACTGGAAGCCGCCGCCCGACGCGCGGAGACCAAAGCGCGTCGCACCAGTTCGCAGGGAAAACCGGAACCGCCCACCCTGACCATCGGCCAGTGGAACTGGGACCTGACGTCACACCACGCGGTCGATCAGGAAACCGAAGCGACCGATGAAGAGCGGCTTGCCATCCTGCGCATGTTGCAGGAAAAGAAAATCACTCCTGAAGAAGCAGAAAAATTACTGGACGCCCTGGAAGGGAAATAAGACCTTCCTGTTCACATTCCCGGAGGTACCCGTGTCAGGCGAAGAGCGTGCGCATGTGTTGAAAATGATCGCCGAAGGCAAAATTACTGCCGAGGAAGGGTTACAATTGCTTCGGGCACTGGAAACGTCCGCCAGGGAAGAGGCCGCACCAACCGCAGAGACGGCTGATGAGGCCCGGCCGGCCCCGCAGGCTGAACTCGCGGCTGCCTCCCATCTGCGCCAGCAAGTCCATCGTTTCGGGTATGTATTCTTGTGGGCAGGAGTGGGTAGCGCCATCTTGAGCGCCTGGGGCATGTACACCCTCCTGACTGCTCACCACCTTAACTTCTGGTTCTACTGCCTGCTCGCGCCGCTGCTGTTGGGCGCGGGGCTGATTGCCCTGGCCGCCTTCAGTCAACGCGCCCACTGGCTGATTGTGGACATCCACCGCCCCACGCAACCGACCCACCTCTTCTTTGGTTTCCCTGTGCCACTCAAGGTTGCCGCCTGGAGCCTGCGTACCTTTGGCCGCCATATGCCGGCGGCGCAGCCAGAAGATATGGCCAACGCGCTTGAGGGGCTGCAAAGCGGCCTTTCTGCCGATGAACCGGTGATGGTTCACGTCAGCGAGGGCGAAGACGGCGAACGTGTGCAGGTGTATTTCGGATAGAAACATGAACACCACCGCTGAACGCGTGACTACCGAACGTCAACCTCAACCCCTGTTGAGCGGCCTGATTCTGCTCTTCCTGCTGGCCATGATTCTCGCCAACCTGGGCGGGAACATGTATGGGCCGCTGATGTCGCTTTATGTCAAAGACCTGGGAGCCTCGGTGGAACAAATTGGCCTGTTTTTCACCCTGGCCTCCATCATCCCGCTGGCGTTGCAAATCCTGGGCGGCTGGATATCGGATAGCATTGGGCGATTACGGGCCATCGCCATTGGCAGTGTGGTTGGAGTGCTGGCCTATGTGCCGCTCATTCTGGCCAGCCAGTGGGAATGGCTGCTGCTGGCCGAGGGCCTGAGCGCCATCACCCGCGCTCTGGTCGGCCCCAGTTTTGACGCCTTCCTGGCCGAACAATCCAGTGAAGCCACCCGCGCGCGCATGTTCGGCGTATCCCAGATGCTTTTCGGCATCGTCGGCGTACTTGGGCCGCTGCTAGGCGGCCGGCTGGCGCAGGAGTACGGTTTCAAACCCATGCTACTGATAGCCGCCAGCCTTTACCTGCTGGCCACTCTCCTGCGCGTACAGATGGCGCGCACCGTCGCTTCCCATAGCACGGCGCACTCCGCCTCGCTCTCCTGGGAAGGGCTGAAAGCCAACCTGACCGCGATGATCGGTCTCGTCACCGCCGGCGGCATTGTTACCTGGATACTCATCACCGATGGCATGCGCGACGTCGCCTCCGCGCTTTCGATGAATCTTCTTTCAGTGTACATGCAGGAGAAAATCGGCCTGACGCTCAGTCAGATTGGACTGGCGAGCAGCCTCTTCGGCCTGAGCATGATGCTGGCCTATCTACCCGGCGGCTGGCTGGCCGATAAAGTCGGTGAACGGCTGGGAATTGCCGTTGGGTTCGCACTGAGCGGTCTTGCGCTGGGAGGGCTGGTCTTCGTGCCGCGCGGCGCTTTCGGCCTGACCTGTCTGGGATGGGGAATAGCCGGCATTGGAGCCGGTATCATGTCGCCGGCTTACATGTCGCTGATCAGCAAAGTGGTACCGTCCCACCTGCGCGGTACGGCATTCGGCCTGTTCAGCACCAGTCTGGGAATAATTTCGCTGCCCGCGCCCTGGCTTGGCGGCTTGTTGTGGGAACGTGTCAGCCCTCGTTTCCCCTTCCTCATTACCGCCGTGGCCATCCTGCTGTCCATCATCCCCGTCTGGGTCAAATTCAAACCAGCCGGGAACCATCATGAATGAGGAGGTTACTGTGGCAACAACGGAAGAACGGATGAAAATTCTGAAGATGATTGAAGAGGGCAAGATCAGCGCCGAGGAAGGCGCCAAACTGCTGGCAGCGCTGCGCGGCGCCGAGCGCGCTACAACCGGCGGCGAACTGGGGCGGAGCGGGGCGCGCTGGCTGCGCATTCGCGTCACCGATCTGGAAAGCGGGCGCTCGCGCGCCAGCGTGCAAATTCCACTCAGCCTGATCGACGCCGGCATGAAAATCGGCGCTCGTTTCGCCCCGGAAGTCGAGGGCGTCAACATGGATCAGTTGATGGAGGCACTGCGCTCCGGCATGACCGGCAAAATCATTGATGTCACCGACGATGTCGATGGCGAACGCGTCGAAATTTTTGTCGAATAAAGCGAACGTGAGGCGACCAACCGCAGGGTTCCTTACCTCAACGGGCGCGTTCTGCCAGCCGGCAGCGGACGAAGATCAACGGCGCGCCGCCCGTCAGCCACAGGCCGGTAAGCGCATACCGCAGGTAACGCGCCAGATACCCGACCAGCGTCTCGCCGCCGGGCAAAACTACCTTCAGACCATACTGGATGATCAGCACCCCAATCACACCCAGCACGTAACGCAAAACGAGTTTCCACCAGGCGCCCCTGACCTGAAAACCGCCGGCCCGCTCCAACCACGCCAGACCCAGGAGCAAGCCAAAGAGGGCGCCGCCGGTAGTCAACAGCCCGTTCGCCGAAACCGCCTCCGTGGCATAACCAGCCCAGGCAACCGGCGGCTGCCAGTTCCCATGCAACCAGAGAAGGGGCACAACCGCTATGGCCATCAAGGCCAGAGAAGCCAGAAAAGCCAGTCCCGCCTGTGACCCCAACGAGAGGCCTCGCGCCCAGCGCGCCAGCGGCTCCCAGGCGCGCACACTCAGCCAGAGCAGGCACGCCCCCACCAACCAGCCGACCAGCACATCATGGGGGAAATGGACGCCGAGCGACAGGCGCGAAAAACCAATCCAAAACATCAACAGCACGGCAAGCACCCAACCCCAGAACTTCTTGAGATAAGCCGCCACCGTACCCCAGATCGCCACCGCGTTTTGAGCATGGCCCGAAGGAACACCAAAGGAGGTCTCGACCGCAAAATTCCTGACCTGTGGGCTGTACCAGTAGGGGCGCGGGGCATGGAAAGTCAGTTTGAGCGCCTCATTGACCCCGCCGCTGAGCATCAGCATCAGCGCGACGCGCGCCCCCAGTGAATTGCTAAAACACCAGTACAGGGCTGGCAGAACCAACATGTAAAACTCTTCAGTGCCCAAAAACGTAAAAAACTTCATCAGCGGCACCTGCCATTCCCCCAGGCCTTGCAAGGCGACAATGAAACGAACGCCCAAAGCCAGAAGATTATCCATGGTTTCGTCACCTCCTACTTCAGCTCAAATCCCTGCTCCTGCACAATACGGCGCAGGTCAGTGCGCGCGACTTGTGCCACGCGACGGGCAATATGTTCGCTCCAGCCATAGTCTTCTTCCACTACTTCCCGACCGGCGGCGGGGATCTGACGACCGCGATAAATGCCGCTCTCTATCATTACCCGGTCATAAGCCTGTAAATCCTCTTCTTCGTGACGGGTATCGTATTGTTCCCAGTGCAAGACCGCGCGCAGCGGTAAGCGGGGTTTAACGCGGGGCGTCGTCGCCGGCCAGCCGACGGTCATGCCGGTAATCGGGAAGACAAGTTTGGGCAAACCCAGCAAAGCAATCACCTCCGCCGAACGATTGCGAATACTGCCGATGTAACAGATTCCCAGGCCCAGCGACTCCGCCGCCAGCGCTGCATTCTGCGCCGCGATGACCGCATCTACCGCCGCGACCAGGAAGTTCTCCAGATATTCAGAGACCTGCCGGTAACCGCGCCGCTGGCAAATGCGCTCCAGTCGCGCCAGGTCGGCGCACCAGGCCAGAAAGAGCGGCGCCTCCGCGACGTGCTTTTGATTGCCGCACAGTTCTGCCAGTCGTTGACGTTTCGTCGCGTCGGTCACGGCCACTACGCTATAGGCCTGCATGTTCGAAGAGGTAGAGGCGCGTTGGCCGGCCGCGACAATGGTCTCGACCAGAGCTGGCGGTAAGGGGTCCGGTCGGTAATGGCGCACCGAGGCATGGCGTTGAATCACGTCAAGGACAGAATCGGTCATAGAATCAGCTCCAGCTCGATTTCATCGCGAACAGGAATGCCATCCCTGCCGAGCAAGGGGATTTCCGGCTTAAGGGCGCGCGCCTGACTCACGGCATTGACGTGCAGCGCGGCGAGCACAAAGCCGCGTTTTTGATAGAAACGGAGCGCGGCCGTATTGTCATTCGTAGTAACCAGCCACAAGCGCCGACAGCCGGCCGCGCTGGCAAGCCGTCGCACGGATTCCAGGAGTGCAGTGCCCACACCCATCCCCTCCCGCCAGGAATCCAGAGTCACAATCTCGCAGGCCTGTCCTGTGATCGAATACGTCAACAGACCAAGAGGCTGCTCGGCCTCCAGAGCAACAAGGCCGGGCAATTGCGCCGGCCAAAACACCTGACCATGCACGACGATTTTCTCGCTGCCCCAGCGCTCAATAAGCCGCGGCCGAACCCATGCCGCGTCCTGGGGCATGAGGGAACGAATCAGGAAACGGTCGGCGCTCCGCGTCCCGAGCGTCATGGCGAGAGGCGGACGATACGCGGCGCCACCCACAGCGCGCGGTCACCGACCGGCGAACCGGTCGCCAGCACCGTCAGGATGAATTGCACGTTCTGACCGGCCAGGGCATCCAGGCTGCGATCAACGCGATAGTACATGCCTTCAATCTTCTCACGGAAAGACCACAACGTCTGCACCGGAGCGGAGCCAATCTGATAGTCAAGGCGCATGGTGACGTAACAACCGCTCGCGCCATAGGCGCAGTTGACGATGGCCTGGAAGCGGTCGCCGCTCTGCACCAGAAAGGCCGGATACCTGCCGCGAATCACGCCATCCGTCACATTTTGGGGAAACGTCAACAGGCCCGGCGCGCCGGTAGTGCCATCTTCGAGTTGCGGCGAGGCCAGTTTCAGGACAAAGCCGTTGGCATCGCCGTCCGTGCCGGGACAGGGCAGAACTGTGCCGGCGCCGTTCGTCCAGACGGCATCGCAGGCGCTGGCATAGAAATCGTAGGCCGCGCCATAGGTGCTGCCAGAGACGTTAATATCTACCCAGAAGGGCACTGTGCCACTCAACCCCACGCCAAAGGTACTGCCAGCCGCGTTCTTCAACAACCAGTAGCCACGATAATGACCGTTGGTTGTGGGCGCAGTCATTGCCAGCGATATATCCGTCGTAGAGCCGGGCGGCACACTGGCCGGCAGCGGGCTGGCCGTGACTGCACCCAGAGCATCCCCGCTGGCGAAAACCACCTTGTAGGCGGTCGTCCAGGTGCAAGACCCGATATTCTTGAGACGCCAGACTTTGGTGAACGTTGCACCGGGGGCGACAATCGTGCCATCCGGGATGGTCACATCGGCAATAAACTGCGCCCGGTCACAGCCGGTCGGGCCGGGAGTGGGCGTAGGGCCAGGCGTGGAAGTGGGCAGCGGAGTCACCGGCGCGCCAACGCCACGCACAACGCGCGGGGCTACCCACAAGGCGCTATCCCCCGTTGGTGAACCATACGCTCCCACGCGCAGGATGAAATTGACGTTCTGACCCGCCAGGGGAGAGAGGTCCACATTGGCCTGGTAGTACAATCCATCGTAACGTTCCGTAAAGGACCAGAGCGTCTGTACCGCGCCGCCGCCAATCTGATAATCCAGGCGAAAGGTTACGTAACAGGACGTGGCGCCGTATTCACAGCCCACGACGGCCTGAAAACGATCGCCGCTCTGCACCGTCACCGCAGGAAAGACGCCCTGAATATAGCCATCGGTGATATTGCGCGGGAACGTGATCAGACCCGGCATGGAACTGGTCACGCCGTTCTCCAGTTGTGGAGCATCTTTGCGCAAGACATAACCATCGGCGCTGCCAGCCGTGCCCGGACAGGGCAGGGCCGCGCCGGCGTCATTCGTCCAGGTGGCCGAGCAATAACTGGCAACGAAGTCGTAAACAACCGAGGCCGTAGCCGAGACGTTAATCTCCACCCAGAACGACTGGCTGGCAGCAGCACCGATCCCAAAGAGGACGCCGGCCGCGTTGCGCAGTTTCCAGTAACCAATATAATGCCCGGCGCTGGTGGGAGCCGTCATGTTGACCGATAGATCCACCGTCGCCCCCGGCGCCACGCTAGAGGGCAAATTGACTACTGCCGGCGCGCCCAACGCATCGCCGCTGACGAAGACCAGGGCGTAAGAGGTCGTCCAGGTACAGGTACCGATGTTTTTCAAGCGCCAGGTTTTGGTAAAGGCAGTGCCAGGGGCCAGCGTCGTCCCATCGGGGATGGTAATATCGGCAATGAACTGCGCCTGATCGCAAAGCGCAGCCATCGCCCGACGCGGCAAAGCCCAACCCGGCGCGGCAAATTGCACCAGCAAGAGAAGCATTACGAAAGCGAATCTGGCCAATGATTTGGATCGCATTGCCGTTCCTCCTTCCCGAAACCAACGAATTGCCACTCGAAGTACATCTTTTCAGACGAAGCGAGAACGGCGAAAGTTCCACTGTGACATCACTTCGAGACCGTTCCCGTGTCCCTTCATCATTCCTTGCCAGAGTTCCGCTGGACAAGGGGGGCCGTCCTCGAATCCTTCCCCTGCGTTCAGGGCATGGGTGGCCTGTTCGTGGGCGTTGTCGTATTTTGGCCTCCGCGCCGTCTGGGGCAGCGTTATGCCCGTCCCCATCCGTCGCTTTTCAGTGGCCCACGGCCGGCATTACACGTTAAAGCGGATATGCACAATTTCTCCTTCCTGCAAGACATAATCTTTGCCTTCCAGACGGAGTTTACCCCTGGCGCGCGCTTCGGCGAGGCTGCCTGCCTCGAGCAAATCCTGATAGGCAACGACTTCGGCGCGCACGAAACCCTTTTGCAGGTCGGTATGGATGGCGCCGGCGGCTTCCAGCGCGGTGGCGCCGCGCCGCACCGTCCAGGCACGTACTTCGTCCTCGCCTACGGTAAAGAAGGATTGCAGGTTGAGTAAATCATACGAGAGCCGTATCATTCGATGGAGGCCAGGCTCTTCAATGCCGTATTCTCGCATGAAGAAAGCGGCCTCCTCCGGCGGCAACTGGGCGATTTCCATCTCCAGTTTCCCCTGCAAGGCCACCTGCGGACAGGGGTGCTGAATGGCCGGCGCGGCCTGGCCTTCGGCCAGATTGAGCAAAAGCAGCATGGGCTTGCGCGTCAGCAAGCCAAAGCCGGACAGCAACTTCTCATCTTCGGCAGAGAGCGTCAACGTGCGCAGCGGCTGCTCGGCAGAAAGCGTCTCTTGCAGGCGAGTAAAGAGTGCCATTTGTCGTTCGTTGAGGGCCTTATCCACACCGCCTTTCCTGCGTTCCTCGTTCAAGCGCTCGATTTTACGTTCCACAGCAATTAAATCATTCAAGAGCAGATCCGCATCGAGCGTCGCGATATCGCGTTGCGGATTCACACTGCCTGCTGGGTGAGGCACCAGCGGATCGGGGAAACAGCGCACGACGTGAATCAGGCCGTCCATTTGCGATAATTGATTCAGAAGAGTGCCCGAAATCCCCCCTTTCGCCGCGCTTCCTTCCAGACCGGCAATATCGGCGTAGGTGATTTTCGCGTAGACAGTCTTTCTGGGCTTGAAGATGGCAGCCAGAGCATCCACGCGCGGGTCGGGAACATCGACCACGGCGGTGTGGACTTCGATGCGGCCGGCGCTGGCAGTCGTCGGCGTGTTGCCGCGCGTCAAGGCGTTGAAGATGGTCGTTTTGCCTGCCTGGGGGAGGCCAATAATACCCAGTTTCATCGTTTCTCGCTCCCTGCTTCACGTCGCGCGTTGGCGCGCCTGTGCTACCTCCGCCGCATCGAAGACAACTTCGTCCTTGCCCGTCAACTTTTCTTCCACTTTGGCGGCAATTAAATCCAGATGCCCCGGATGGGCGACGTAATCCAGATCATCGGCTGGCACCGTCAATACCGGGCACAAGGTAAAATTGGCAATCCAGTTTTCGTAGAGGTTATTCAGGCTGGCAAGGTAATCGGCCGGAATAGTACGTTCGTACTCGCGCCCCCGGCGACTGATGCGCTCCAGTAGCGTTCTGACCGAAGCGCGCAGATAGATGACCAGATCGGGCGGAGGTAGGAACTCAATTACCGTCAGGTAGAGTTCGCGATAGGTTTGATAGTCACGCGGACGGATGTGCCCTTGCAGGAATAAATTGTGGGCAAAGATCTCGGCATCCTCATAAACCGAGCGGTCCTGAATAACCGATGAGGGATATTGCGCCAGTTGATGATGAGCGCGCAGCCGATGGGTCAAAAAGAAAATCTGGGAATGGAAGGCCCAGGCCTTCATGTCACGATAAAAATCGGCCAGGTAAGGATTTTCGGCCACCGGCTCAAAGAAGGGAGTCCAGCCCAGTTTTTCACACAACATTTGCACCAGCGTGGACTTTCCCACCCCAATATTGCCAGCAATTGCAACAAATTTTTTCATGGTCGCTCAATCCTTTGCGGCAAGTTCGGCTTCAATAATCTGCTGGAAAGCCTCCAGCGGTTGCGCTCCGATCAGCGGCGTACCATTAATAAAGAAGGTGGGCGTGGATTGCACCCCCAGGCGAATGGCAGCGCGGTAATCATCCAGGACCTCCTGGCGAGGACGCGGGTTGTGGAGACATTCGGCAAACCTGTCGGAGTCCAGGCCCAGGTCCGCCGCGTAGCGACGATAGGCTTCATCCCCCAGTCCATACGTCATGCTAAAGATAGCATCGTGGTAGCGCCAGAAGGCATCCTGTTCCGCCGCGCAATTGGCCGCGATGGCGGCCGGCAATGCCTGCGCATGGCCGCTGAGAGGAAAATCGCGATACACGTAGCGAATCTGGTTCGGATATTGCGCCAGGAGTTGAGGCAGAATGAGATTGTGCCACCGCTGACAGAAAGGGCACTGGTAATCTCCGAATTCCACGATGGTCACGGGCGCGTCTGCCGGACCGAGGGACGGATCATCATCCACCAGAGACGGCGAGGCAGCGCTGTCGGCAAGGCCTTGCCGTCCCCAAAGCAAATAGCCACTGCCCAACCCCAACAGGAAGACAAGGGGCAATAGCCAGTACAGGAGCCAGCGGGAAAAAGAATTCTGTTTGAGCATACAATGATTATACTACCGTCCAAAATTGCTTACTTCGCCTTCCTGTGCTATACTCAAAATATGCCGATGAGCGATTCGGTGAGAAAGCGGCAGCGACATGAGTGACATCAGCGTGGTCGTGGTGGATGATCACCCTCTCTTCCGTCAGGGCGTGATCAACGCCCTGTCGCTGGAGCCTGGTTTCCGGGTGATTGGCGAGGCCGCCAGCGGTCCCGAAGCGCTCGATTTGATTCAACGACTAAAGCCCGATGTGGCTATTCTGGACATTAACCTGCCGGGGATGAACGGCCAACAGGTCACACACCGCCTGGCGCAAGATTTGTTGCCCACCCGCGTCTTGCTCCTCACGGCCTACGACGACAACGAGCAGGTGATTCACGCGGCCTGGTCCGGCGCCAAAGGATATTGCGCCAAAGACGTCAACCCCGACTGGCTGAAATGCGCGGTACGCGAAATCATGCAGGGCCATTATGTGATGGGCGATCGCATCCTGACGCGGCGCGAGTTCGAGACGTGGCTGACCGAGGAAACGACCAGAGCCCAACGTCTCTACAGTGAACCCGGCGCCCCGTTTCAGCCACTTTCACGGCGGGAAATGGAGGTGCTGGGCTATATCGTGCGCGGATTGAGTAACAAAGAAATCGCCGCGGCAATGGGCATCAGTCCCCAGACGGTCAAGAATCACATTACCTCGATCCTGCGCAAATTCGGTGTAGAAGACCGCACTCAGGCAGTCATTTATGCCCTGCGACATGGCTGGGTACGGCTGAATTCAGACAACAATCGGCATCAGGAGTAAATCATGGCTGTAGAGGAGACATCTATCACGGAAGATCCATTGCAGAAGATCCAAACCGAACTGGAGGAGGTTTCTCGCTCCCTGAAAGAGGTTACGCTGATGCTGGAGCAAAGCCGCGGTGAGGTGAACAAACTGACCCAGCGCAATGCGGCCATTACGGCTCATTTACAACAGATTCAAACTCAACTGGAAAAGACGCCGCCGCAGGAAATCCGCATGGCCTACGATTCCGCGCTGGACGTGCAACAGCGGCTCTTCGTCATGCGAGGCCAGCTGGAAAAACTGCAAAGCGATCAGGCGCATCTGGAGCGTTTGAAGACCCTGCTGGAGGGCTTGCGCGACGCGCTGGAAGGCGGCAGTGGCAGAGGCACAGCAGCGGGGCGCAGCGGCGGAGCGCTGGAGACCGTCGAGATGCTGGTTGACGCCCAGGAAGCCGAACGTCAGCGCCTCTCACGCCAGATGCACGACGGCCCGGCGCAGGCACTCTCGAACTTCATCTTGCAGACTGAAATTGCCATGCGCTTGCTCGACGTGGATGTGGAACAGGCGCGTAAGGAACTGGGCGACCTCAAGGCCGCGGCCATGAGCACGTTCCAGAAAGTGCGCAATTTCATCTTCGAACTGCGCCCCATGATGCTCGATGACCTGGGCCTCATTCCCACCCTGCGCCGCTACGCCGAGGCTTTCAAGGAGCAAATGGGCGTGGAGGTCAACGTCACGGTGAGCGGCAACGAGCGTCGCCTGGAGCCCTACCTGGAAGTGATGATTTTCCGCGCGGCGCAGGAACTGCTGGGCAACGCCGCACGCCACAGCCAGGCGTCACTGGTCAAAATCCAGCTGGACATGGGAGAACATCTGATCAAGTTAATCGTGGATGATAACGGGAAAGGAGTGGAACCAGATATCTTTGAAGATGAAAGCAATCTGGGCCTGAAGCTGATCAAGGAGCGCGCCGAGCTCATCGGCGGCGCGCTGGAAGTAGACAGCATTCCTGGTCAGGGCGCGCGCATCAGCCTGAGCGTGCCGGTCGGTAAGGCAAGTTAAAATTGTAAGGTATCTGTAACGGCAAATACTTGCACACGATAGCCGACTTGACTATAATAAGAGTATCTTCGAGATGGCCCTCGAAGAAATCTTACACAGAAAGGAGGTGAAATGCCATGTTGCTAGCCGCGAAAGAGAAAGGTCAGGGCCTGGTCGAGTACGCGTTGATCCTTGTTCTGGTTGCTGTCGTGGTTATTGCTGTTTTGACTGTGCTCGGCCCGATCATCGGCAACGTCTTCACCAAAGTCAACACGCACCTTGGCGGCGAAGGCGGCCAGTAAGCAGTGCCTTTCGCTTCGTTCCGCAATCAGCGGGACCTGCAAAGGTCCCGCTGATTTTTTTATCTACGTGTTGGGGTACCGCCCCCTCGCCGTTCTTTCGAGTGTGGCGAGCGTCGTTCGCCGCCTGCCGGGCGTGAACGTCCTCCCTGATCGGGGCGCGATCCAGCGGCAGCATGGTTGCCGCCCGGCCGGTCGCGCTGGCGGGCTTCCTCCACACTCCAACCTTCCAGGACCGCCTGGCGCGAGAGTCGCACCCGGCCTGCCTCATCAATGCCGGTAACCATGACGGTCAATTCGTCACCCGGCTTGCAGAAATCTTCCACCCGTTTAACCCGCTCGCTATCCAGTTGCGAAACGTGCACCATCCCGTCCACGCCGGGGATAATCTCCACAAAGGCGCCAAAGTCGGTGACGCGCGTCACCTTGCCGGTGTAGATTTTGCCGAGTTGAGGCGTTTCGGTCATGGCCTCAATGCGTTCACGCGCCAGGGCGGCGCCGTGCTCTTCCGTCGCGGCAATGTAGACTGTGCCATCGTCCTCAATATCAATGCGGGTGCCGGTCTCCTCCTGCAAGGCACGGATGGTCTTTCCGCCCGGCCCAATCAGCAAGCCGATTTTGTCCACCGGTATCTTGAGAATGAAAATGCGTGGGGCATGAGGCTTTAACTGCGGACGCGGCGCCGGCAATACCGTCAACATGGCGTCGAGGATGGACAGGCGTGCGCGTCGCGCCTGCTCCAGAGCCTGGGCCAGGATATCACGGCTGAGGCCAGCGATCTTGATGTCCATCTGCATCGCCGTAATGCCCTGACGCGTGCCCGCCACCTTGAAGTCCATATCGCCCAGATGGTCTTCTGTGCCCAGGATATCTGTCAGAATCACATATTGATCGCCCTCTTTGATAAGACCCATCGCCACGCCCGAAACCGGGGCCTTGATCGGCACGCCGGCATCCATCAGCGCCAGCGTGGAGCCGCAGACTGAAGCCATCGAGGTTGAGCCATTGGAAGAGAGCACTTCCGAGACCAGCCGCAGCGTATAAGGGAAGGTTTCCTCCGGCGGAATGACCGGTTCCAGAGCGCGTTCGGCCAGGGCGCCATGCCCAACCTCGCGCCGGCTCTGACCACGCAATGGCTTGACCTCGCCTGTGGAAAACGGCGGGAAATTGTAGTGGTGCATGTAACGCTTGGTTTCAACCGGGGTCAGCGTATCAAGTTCCTGAGCTTCTGCCAGCGTACCCAACGTGGCCAGAGTCAGCACCTGAGTCTCGCCACGGGTGAACAGGCCGGAGCCATGAGCGCGCGGGGAAATATCTACCTGGCACCAGATCGGGCGAATTTCGTCAGGAGCGCGGCCATCAATGCGTCGGCCGGCAGTCAGAATACGCTCACGGACGATGCGCTTTTCGGCTTCCTTGAAGGCTTCTTTCACCGTCGCCAGACGCGCGGCGTTTTCCTCGGCAGTCAACGTCCGCGCGCCGGATTCGTCCGCTGGCGCAAACTCTGCCAGGACCTGTTCCTGCAATGCTTCCACAGCGCTGTAAAATTCCTGTTTGGTCAGAGGGGAGGTCAGCAAGGCTTGCAACGGTTCACGCACACGCGCAAAAACTTGTTCTTTCAATGATTCGTCGGGCAGGAGGATGGTTACTTCCCGTTTGGGTTTGCCCACCTCAGCCACCATTTGCTGTTGCAGATCAACCAGAGGTTGAAGCGCCTGGTGGCCAAACTCCAGTGCCGCAATCATGACCTCTTCAGGCACTTCCTTTGCCCCACATTCCACCATCAGGATCGCCTCGCGCGTGCCAGCAATACGCAGGTCGAGCTCCGATTTTTCCAGTTCCTCAAACGTTGGATTGACGACGAACTGCCCGTTCAGGCGGCCAATGCGCACCGCGCCGACTGGACCATTCCAGGGAATGTCGGAAATCGCCAGCGCGGCCGAGGCCGCGTTGATACCCAGGATATCAATGGGATTGCTGGGATCGGCAGAGAGCGAATACATGATGACCTGCACCTCATTGCGCATTCCTGGCGGGAAAAGGGGGCGAATGGGACGATCGGCCAGGCGCGCCGTGAGGATCGCCTCTGTAGAGGGCTTGCCCTCACGCCGGAAGAACGAACCTGGGATTTTGCCGGTTGCATAGAGCCGCTCTTCGTATTCTACACTGAGCGGGAAAAAGTCCACGTCCTGACGTGGCTCGCCCATGGTCGCGGCGGCAAACATGACCGTATCGCCCAGGCGCACGGTGACCGCGCCGCCGGCTTGCGCGGCCAGCAGGCCGGTCTCTATGATAATTTCCCGCCCGCCGACCAGGGTGGAATAACGTTTTCCTTCGGGTTTCATCGTTTTTTCTCCTTACTCTCCCGCCTGTCAGGGACTGAAAGAAGTTGCCAACGCGCCCGCGAATGTTGGTTGGCAACCTTTCTCAATTCCTGACCCGGCGGGGCAATGAAATGGCGCCAGGGGAAGAAGGTCATCCTGTCCTCCCCCGCGCAGAAAAAGGGTAGATGGGGACTGCCCATCTACCCACAATTTGCCGGAATTACTTATGGCGCAGTTTCAACTGCTCGGTCAGCGCGAGGTAACGTGGATAGTCCCTGCGCCGCAAATAGGCCAGCAAACGGCGACGCTGACCGACCAGTTTGAGCAGACCACGTCGGCAGGAGTTATCGTGCTTATGCAAACGCAGGTGCTCGGTTAACTGGCTGATGCGCCTGGTCAAGAGAGCAATCTGCACCTCCGGCGAACCGGTATCGGCCTCATGGCGACGATACTCCTGAATCAGTTGCGTTTTGATTTCTTTTTCCAATGGCATGACGTATGCAATCCTTTCACGATAGTTTTTTGCAAGTCTCCGCACCGGCAGGGATTAAGCCGCCAGTGGGACCAGTACATGCGGTCTACATTATACCAGAAAATGATGCATTCCGGCATAGCGGATCGGGAGAGCATATCGAGCTTTGGACCTCGGCCTGTGTATAATCCCGCGGGATCGGGCAATTATGGGCCGACGGAGGCGACTTTGAGACCCTTTTTACGGAGCGCGATCTCCTCTTTTGCCTGCCAGTATCCCCCCTTCCTCCCCCAGCGTGATACGCTCTCCGGCGGCGAACAGGGATAATAGATCGGCCCGCTCGAAGACAGATCGCCGCTGCCCAACGATGGAGGCTATCCTACGGCGTCGGCGCGTCGGCTGGGGTAGTGGTTGGCGTTTCCGTCGGTGTATCTGTCGAAATAATGATCAGTGTCTGCGCTGGAGTCACGGTTGGTGTCTCTACCATAATGTCCGTCGGTAACCCGGTCGGCGTAACTGTCTGCAAATGCTCCGGATACGAGATCATTAAGTCCGCTACGGAAGGCGGAGAAGGAAACCAGGATTGTGTAAGACCATCAATCTGCCACCAGCTCTCGGAGTCCAACTGTAAGTCAAGCACATACTTGAGAAGAAGTTGCCCTGTCTCATCCACCAGCGTAACTCCTCATCCATGTCATTGCGAGCCGTTTTTTGGCGAAGCAATCTCCCCTTTATCAGGCGAAATGGACCGCCTGGGGATTGCTTCGTCACAAAGAACGCTCCTCGCCATCACATCCACAACGGTTTTGAGACAGGGCTAAATAGTTACTGTCCTGTTGACGCAAGGCTTTCAGGGCATTGCAGGGCAGGGTCAACGCTTACCGGGCCGGGGAGGCAGTGGGCGTCGGCGTATCGGCCGGTATCACAGTCGGGGTCTCGGTAGCAGCACAGATGGGGGTTTCGACCGCCGCGCCCACGAAGGTCAATTCGCCACTCTCTCGATCCCAACTCCAGATATTTCGCTGCGGATCCCTCAATAGCAGCCGATCATTCCCTACCCATTCCCCGGCCACCAGATAACGCTTGTCTTCCAGGACAATGGGCTTCACCGCCAGAGAAACCGTATCCACCAGCAGAATGGAGGTAAATTCCCCATCCTCTACCACGTCATAGGCGCCAATGGACAGCGTGATCGCCAGAGATTTTCCATCCGGCGACCAGATGATTTGCGCAACAAGCCTCCGGGGGTCTCTCGGGCCAATGACGACCGCACGCTCCTTCCCAGAGTCCAAGTCGCGCAAGACAAGCGATACAACGGACAGCGGTTTCCTCTCACTATCTCGGTCTTTGATGTAAGCCACAGTCTTCTCGTCCGGCGAAAGCGAGAACCAGGCAAAGTCCTGCTTCCGTGAAAACAATTCTGTCACCCGGCCGCTTTTCAGGTCCACCTTGTACAGGCCAAGCTCTATCGGGAAAACCAGACCGCCGTCAGGCACTAATTCGTAGGTGTAATATAAACTGCGCCCGTCCTTGGACCAGCGCACCGGCTGCGGGTATGACCACCCCAGACCGATCATGCCCCATTCATCTACAACTTTCCACTCCACCTTGCCGTCTGCACGGCGGATCGTCAGACCGGTGTACATCTGGTCGATGTCGCTGCCTTCGAAGGGAAACGCCACGGTAGTTTCAGCGATCCAGCCCCCGTCCGGCGAAGTGAATGTCTGGCGACCTGCGTCCATCGCTGCCAGATCAGGAGTGGGCCTCCCCACAGGCGTGGGCGTCTCGGTAGGAATCGCCTGGCGGGTAATCGTATCGCTCTCCCGATCCCATACCCACTTCTTGCTCGGCGGCCACTCGTTTATTATCGCCAGCCGGCCAGGCCCTTCCCATTCCCCTGGCTCCAGCCATTTCTCCCCCTCCACCACAAGTTGCTTCGCAGACAGAGCCTCAACATCCACCACCCAAACAACATTTTCATATTCCGGGCCGAAACCGCCAACATTGATATCGAATGCAAAAGCCTTGCTGTCAGGCGACCACCCAATGTACCCGATGAACCCAACTTTCTTCTGACCAACGTCGAATGGGATGACATGCTCCTGACCCGAGTCCACCTCGATCAACACAATTTCGCCATCGCCAATGTACGGAAGAATCTGGTGGTCCGGCGAGTACTCAGGGCGGGAAAGCACACAGGAGGCCAGTTCGGTCACCTCCCCGCTTTCCAGATCCACTTTCCGCAACTCTTGCCCATAATCCATTTTCTCCAAGTCGTATCTCAGCGGGTCAAACTTGCACCTGTCCTTCAGCGTCCGATGGAGATAAAGAACATAGTAGAGAGTTCGACCGTCTTTCGACCAGAGCAGCACCCTCGCGTATGACGGTTTATCCTCTCCCCCCTGCACCCATTCGTCCACCAGCCTCCACGCTTTCTCCCCATCCGCACTGCGGGCAATCAGGCCAAGGTAGTAGAGACTGCGGTCCTCATCAGAAGGGTATGCCGTCATGTCTTCCACCACCCACTTCCCATCCGGCGAGGTCCATATTCCTCGATCAACCCACATTGTGGACAAATCCGGCGTGGGGGTGGCCGCGTCAGGGGTCTTGACCGGGGTGGAAGCCGTCCCTCCACCGGCCGCCTCCACCAGGTAGGCCAGAGCCGCCAAAACGATCAGCCCGAACGGGATGAACCAGTATTTCTTCATCTTGCGCCTCCTTTCAGACAC
>Ga0272448_1002006_pt1 | contig 26374 bp, 26 predicted proteins | sample YNPCB0191_FD_202220 | JGI IMG/M metagenome (GOLD analysis project Ga0272448, IMG submission 202220) | Hot spring sediment microbial communities from Yellowstone National Park, WY, United States - YNP-CB-019-1 | ecosystem: Environmental > Aquatic > Thermal springs > Hot (42-90C) > Sediment... | reverse complement strand
CGGCAACATCAGCCTGGCCGCGCAGCGCCTGGGCATGCAACGTTCCAATCTTTATCGAAAGATGCAACAATTGGGCATGCGGTTGCCCAGGAAGCAAGCAGGGGGAAGCAAAAGAAAAAAGTAAGTGATTCGCGGCGTAAGCCAAAAACGGAGGTCTCTAGGACTGCTAAGAAAAAGCCCTGCCGGATCGCCCGACTTCCGTTTCCGACAGGGTTAAGCGGCTTCCGAGGCGGAGCGGGCGTTGGGCCATTGCTGAGGATATTGTAGAGCGTCGAATAATTCGGCCAGACTCAGGGTGCGATTCTCTAATTCCAGGGGTATTTCCATGCCTGGGTCACAGACTAAATCCACCGTCCCCTCTTCGCCGATCAGTGCGTCCAACTCGCGGAGCAGACCATCCAAAACCGCCTGCCGCACCAGATGGCCGCGCGTGGCGGAGACTTCTTCCGCCTTCTCGCCCAAACTATCCGCCGCACGTTTCGCTAAAGCCGGCAGGTATTCGCTGGGGATGTCGATAATTTTAGGTACGTAAACTTTGAATTGCATGTAATCGGTATCGGCAGTGCCAGAGTAGTGGTTACACGGTTTTTGCGGAAATCACGGAAGAAAGGCGCTGCTTTGCATGACCCGACATGTCCTCTCGACGATAAACCGTTGCTTGGCTAAAATGGGTAACCTTTAACGGTCAGCAAGCCCGTTTTATGCCGTGTTGTTAAGTTCCACACAAGTGGGGATGATTCACGCATGAAGCAATACAGCCGAAGGGTGGTTATCACCGGACTGGGCGGCATTTGTCCATTAGGCTCAACCTTGGAGGAAATCTGGAACGCCATCCGGGAGGGTCGCAGCGGCGTCACCCGGCTGGATTGGAAGTTGGAAGCTTGCCCTACTTTCCTGGCCGGCGCCCCGGCGAAGCAATTTACCGGCGAGATCGACGATTTCGGCCCCTTAGAGAAAGAACAAAAAAAGGCCATTCGCAAAGGGCTGAAAGTCATGTGCCGCGAATGCCAACTGGGCGTCGCCGCCGCACAGCGTGCCCTGGCTGATGCCGGATTTCTGCCCGGCGCCTTCGACCCTGAACGCTGCGGCGTCTCTTTCGGCGCCGATTACATGCTTTCCGACCCGGAGGAGTTTTGCGAAGGCGTAAAGTATTGCGTTGATGAGCAAGGCCGCTACTGCTTCAAGCATTGGGGCACGGAGGGCATGACAAAGCTCATGCCGCTTTGGCTGCTGAAATACTTGCCCAACATGCCCGCCAGCCATCTGGCCATCTACAATGATTTTCGTGGGCCGAATAATTCGCTGACTATGCGCGAAGCCTCCTCCCTAGCGGCGCTGGTCGAAGCCTATCAGGTTATCCGGCGCGGCGACGCCGATCTCATGCTTGTCGGCGCCACCGGCACGCGGCTGCATCCTATGAAACTCATCCACCTCCTAGGCCAGGAAGAAGTTGCCCTTCACGACGGCGATCCGGCGGGGCTCTGCCGCCCATTCGACCTCACTCGCTGCGGTCAAGTGCCCGGCGAAGGCGCCGGCGCAATTGTGCTCGAAGAGTTGCAAACAGCCCTGGCACGCCAGGCACGTATCTATGGAGAAGTCATGGCTGCTGCTACGTCCGCCGTCGCCGGTCGAAGGCTGCTGGCCGACAGACGCCAGGCGGTGCGAAACGTGTTGCACGCCGTGCTCGCCGGGGCCACCTTGCCGGTGGACAAGTTGGGCCACATCCATGCTCACGGCCTGGCGACCATTAGCAGCGATGCCGAGGAAGCCCAAGCGATTCACGATGTTTTTTCCGCGCGCTCTCATCCGCTGCCGGTTACAGCCGCCAAAAGCTACTTCGGCAATCTCGGCGCCGGCGGGGGCATGGTGGAACTAATTACCAGCTTGTTGGCCTTACGTGAGGGGCGTTTGTTCCCCATTCGCAACCATACGCTTACCGCCCCGGATTGTCCCATCACAGCAGTGCGCGATTGGAGCTTCTCGCCGGGTGATAGTTTCATTAAACTCAATGTTACACTTCAAGGGCAAACCGCAGCGGCGCTCATCCGGCGGTTTGAATAATACCCATGCAGAACACGATGCTCGATAACATCCTTCTAAAACCGATCGGCATTGTCCATTCTCCTTTTACCGAGAAGAGCACGGCGCCCTTGCAAAGTTCAGCGGTCTCGGACGCAAAAGGCATAGTGGAAATTTTCCCGCAGTATGCCGAAGGACTAAAGGACATCGAAGGTTTTTCGCATATTTTCCTGCTGTACTTCTTTCATCTGGCAGGCGAAGTGCAGTTGGTGCGCTTGCCTTTCCTGGACGACGTACCGCGCGGCATATTCGCTATCCGCCATCCTGCGCGGCCGAACCGGCTCGGCCTGAGCGTAGTCAGGCTCTGCAAACGTGAAGGAGCACGGCTTCACGTGTCCGGCCTCGACTTGCTCGATGGTACGCCGCTGTTGGACATCAAGCCTTACATTCCCCGTTACGACTGCTTCTCGGAGGCTACGGAAGGCTGGCTTTCGGGCAAAGCTCTGGAGAGCAAGCCGCCTGGCAGAGAATGAGTGCCTGCGTGGCCTACTTCGGCCGCTTTCGGATTCCGCCTGTCAAGGATAAAAGTTTAGCGGCGCGCGAAACGGACCGCACAACCCGCTTGTTCGATTTTTTCGGAGTAATTTCATTGCCCACCCAAAAGTCCACCCCAACGGATGCACCAGCCTTCCTGATCCGCAGCAAAACCAGCGGCAAAAATCGGCTGATTATAACAGGGCGGGGGTTTCAAGCCTGATGATCGTTCTTTTCCACATTTCCCTTTTCTTAGGTACATTCCGTTTACTCAGCAGCCTTAAGGCTTGTTTTTAGAAGGGTAAGGCGAAGGGTCGATAGTTGTGGTTGACCGGAGAGTTTTAAGCGAGAGAGCCATGCGCAAATCCACCCGACGTCGTACCGCCGCTTCAGTTCAATCGCCGCTGGAAACCTATTTGCGGGAGATTAACGAGACCGCCCTGCTCACGGCGGAAGAAGAGCAGGAGCTGGCAAAAGCCATCGGCGCCGGCGACGTTGCAGCGCGCGACCGCATGGTGCGCGCTAATCTGCGGCTGGTCGTAAACATCGCGCGCGGCTACACCGGCAAAGGACTCAGTCTGCAAGATTTGATTGAAGAAGGCAACTTAGGGCTGTTGCGCGCGGTGGAAGGCTTCGATCCGGCCATCGGCACGCGTTTCTCCACCTACGCCAGCTATTGGATTAAGCAGTCGATAAAGCGGGCGCTGATCAATTGTGCGAAGACGATCCGTATCCCGGCCTATATGGTGGAATTATTGTCCAAGTGGCGTCGGGCGAGCACCCGTCTGGCGGAAGAGCTGGGCCGGACGCCGACGCCGGAAGAAGTCGCCCGCGTGCTCGGCCTGCCGCGAAAAAAACTGCCCATCATCAAAAAAGCCATCCGCATCTACAACTTGACGCCGCAGACCGATCAGGCCGACTCCGGCTGGACGCTGGGCGAAATGGTCATGGACGAACGTTCACGTTCGCCGGATGAAGAGTTAGTCGAAAACGACAACCTGGTCCATGTCATGCAGCAATTGGAAACGATGGACTCCCGCGAGGCCACCGTGCTGCGGATGCGTTTCGGGCTGGACGACAACGAACCGAAAACCTTGAAAGAGATCGGCGAAGCCCTGGGCTTGACCCGCGAAAGGGTGCGGCAAATCGAAACCGAAGCCCTGGCCAAACTGGCGGAAAGCCTCATCGGGCCGACAGAAGACTCCACCGCCACACCGCGAAAGAAAACTACCAAGCCCAGCCCGAAAAACGCCCTCCCGCTGATGCCGGACCAGCCGACGGAAGCTCACACCGTGGGCAATTCATAGCCCTTCCGACGCGGGCGGTCCAGCAGCTTATTGGCCTCCTCACAGTTGGTGAAACGCTCTGCTACCGGGTCCCATTTCAACGGTTCGCCGACGCGGCCGATCTCGCGGGCGATATTGACCAGGTAGCAAAGCGTGCTGGAGCGCTGGCCGTATTTAATATCGGCGGTGCAGCGCGCGCGGCTCTTGATGCACTCCACCCAATTCTCAATGTGATAGGCCGTTTCCGGTCGAGTAATCGGTCCGGGGTTGTCAGGCGCGCGAACGATTTCTTTCGGATTGCTGGCCAGCTTGTTGCGGTTGATTTCGATTTTCCCTTTCTCGCCGACAAAAATGGCGCCCAAACCAGGGCCGCGATCGCCATCCAAGTACAATTTCAGCACCGTCCCATTGGCGAACTTCATCGACACCTTCGCCCTCGGGCCGCGCAGCTTCGCCATGTGGTGATATTCCGTGCCGGTGTCGATGTCGCCGGTTTCCCCAATACGGACGCCGCCTACGGTAGGACCGAAAAGAAACTTGCCCGAATCCCGCTCTTCCACCGGCTCTTCGAGAAGCACTTCTTCCGGGCCGGTTTCGTCGGTGCCGAGGGCGCGATTGACCTGATCGTAGGAATGTGTTCCCCAGCCGGTAACGCCGAAACACAACCCACCTCCATCATAATCCCACCATCGCGCCCAGCCGAAGTGCAGGTCTTTATCGTAGGGTCGCAGCTCGGCCTGATTGGTCCACACATCCCACCAGTGTTCCACTGGCGTGGTTACGTCCTTGGAAGAAGTTTTCGTCCAGCGGAAGGGGCCGATAAAGTTCGGCGCCAGCACGGTGTGCACCTTGCCGATGGCCCCGTTCTTCACCAGATCGCTCGCCCAATTGTTAATCGGCATGGAACGTTGCTGGGTGCCGACCTGGGTAACGCGCCCCAATTTTCGCGCCGCACGCACCATCGCCCGACCTTCAGCAATCGTCAAACACATCGGCTTCTCGATATACACATCCATTCCCGCCTGCATCGCCAGAATGGTGATCCAGGCTCTGGCATGAGTGGTGGTTTCCACCATCACCCCGTCCAACTTTTCCTTTTCGATCATTTCCAGAAAATCTTCGTATGCCCGCCAGTTGCGGTCCTTGCCGACCGTTTTGAGAAATTGCTCGCACCGTGGAGCATAACAATCGCAGACGGCCACAATGTTGATTTGGGGTACATCGTTACAGGTTTGGGCGATCTCCCGCGCGCGACCCCCAAGACCGATGATGCCCACGTTCACCCGTTCGTTAGCTCCCGGACGACCGGCGGCGCTCAACGCATGAGCGGGAATGATCGTCGGCAAAGCCGCGCCGGCAACAAAGGCCGCCGCTTTTTTCAAGAAATCACGACGATGAAAAAGCTTGCTTTTCATGGAATCGACTCCTGTTTTTCAACCTCGAATTGCCGGCGGATGGGGGAAAACGGTTATTTTTCTTTCGACTTTTCGTTTGTCTCGCGGATGATTTTCAGCCGCAAATTGCGAAATTGAACTTTCATCGGCGGGCCGGCGTGAAGTTGCAAGGCGATTTGCCCTTCTGCGGCAGCCTTGCCGCGTTCGCGGTCGATTACCCACGTCGTCATCTCCCCGTTTACTTTCAAGATGATTTCCGCACCACGCGCGATAATCACATACCGGTTCCAATCGTTGGGTTTGATGAGTTTCTGTAAGGCGGCTGCATCGGCAAAAGTGCTCACCTCGCGCCGCCCGTCTTCGTGAATCAGCAATTTTTGGCCGCGTTTAGTGAGGATGCCGCGGCCATTACACTCGTAGAGAATGCCGGTAAAGGTGGGGCCGGCTTCCATGTCGGCTTGATAGCCTTGGACATCCCAGCCGGGCAGCAGCCTGCGACTGCGAAACTGAATGCCGGAATTGCCCTGTGGCGTGAGGAAACGAAATTCGGCGTGGAGTTCAAAATCCGCCGGCGCGCCGCCTTTCCAGAATAAGTAGGTGTGGTGTTTCAGCGGCTTCTCGGCGGAGTTTTCGCCGGTAATGGCTCCGTCTTCGACCGACCAGTAACCCTCTTCGCCTTCCCAGCCGTCAAGATTCTTACCGTTGAAGATGGGCCGGAAATCGTTATCGCTTTCAGCGGCAGGCGCGAAAGCCGGCGAAAGACACCACAAACATGAAACCACCATCAGGGCCGTGCCGCGCGAGAGGCAAAATAAAGCTGAGATCGTATGTGAACGCATGTTCATATCCTGAAAACATTGGGTAAAGTCGAAAAAACACAATCAATCCCGCAAAAGAAAAAATTCATCCCTTACCACTTCACCCCCTCTCAAGTGGGGAGTATGGTTTTAACCTCAGTTTAGAATGTTAAGGTTAGTCTATTCTTTCGTCGCTCAAACCACAAGAGGTCAGTCTTTACTCTGAAAAAGCCGAAAAACGTCGCCTCAGTATTGACAGACCTCAGTGGCTTGGTAACTTGGCTTGTTAAGCATTCAGTGTAGAGTAGCGCTGTGTAGGCGCTGCTATTCGTTGATGACATTAACCTGCTAAAAGGAGCTATCATCAGTTATGGCTTACGACGTGACGTTGATTACCGGAGATGGCGTGGGACCGGAGATTGCCGCCGCCGCGCGGCGCTGCGTGGATGCAACCGGAGTAAAGATCAACTGGGATGTACAAGAAGCCGGCACGGAAGTGATGGAACGGCTCGGCACGCCGCTGCCCGAAGCTACGATGGAAAGCGTTCGCCGCACCAAATGCACGCTGAAGGCCCCGATCACGACGCCGGTGGGCACCGGCTTCCGCAGCTTGAACGTGCATTTGCGTCAAACGCTGGGCTTGTTCGCTTGCTTGCGCCCATGCAAGTATTATCCCGGCGTGCGAACTTATTTCAGCAATGTGCCGATCGATTTAGTGATCATCCGCGAAAACTCCGAGGACTTGTACGCCGGCATCGAGTTCGAAGCCGGACAACCGACGACTGCGGAGTTCATAGATTATGTGAACAAAGTTTCACAGGACAAGAAAATCAAGACCGGCCGTGAGGAAACCGGCATTTCCATCAAGCCCATCAGCCGCTCCGCCTCCGAGCGGATTGTACGCTTCGCGTTCGAATACGCCCGGCAGTACAAGCGGAAAAAGGTTACCGCCGTGCACAAGGCGAACATTATGAAGCACAGCGACGGAGTGTTTCTCAACGCTGCGCGGAAAGTTGCGGAAGAGTTCCCCGACATCGCATTCGAGGACCGCATCGTCGATAACATGTGCATGCAACTCGTGCAGAAGCCGGAACTCTACGATGTGCTTGTGCTGCCGAACATGTACGGCGACATCGTGAGCGACCTGGCGGCGGGGCTGGTGGGCGGATTGGGCGTGGCGCCCGGCGCGAACATCGGCCCCGGCGGCGCCGTCTTCGAGGCCACGCACGGCAGCGCTCCGAAATACAAAGGCTTGAACAAGGTGAACCCCACCGCGCTCATCCTTTCCGCTGTGCTCATGCTCCGCTATTTGAAAGAGAACGAGGCTGCCGACCGTCTGGAGAAAGCCGTGGCCGACGTGATTGCCGAAGGAAAGTACGTAACTTACGACCTCAAGCCCAATCGCGACGATCCTACGGCCGTTGGCACCCAGGAAATGGCCGATGCCATTTGTCGCAAGCTGGCCTAGCCGGCCGCGATTTTCCGCGAGCGGTCACGGTTTTCCGTGGCTGAGAGGAGAAAGTTTTTTGGCGGCTCACATATACCGCCTCAAAGGAAAGGGGTTTTTCGTCTTTTGTGCTCGACTTCATTCGCCAATTTTTGTGGCACGGTATTTGCTGGCTAGCTTTTGTTTTATGCCTTAGGCCGACAGCGGCATTGCTTCGGCCTTTCAGCTTGAAAACCAAAACGCGGATGTTAAATGACCACACACGTTAGAGCAAAGAGAAATACGTTTTTGGAAGAGGTGATAGCGGCCACCCCCGGCGGGGAGCAGCTCGTGCATTGTATGCAGTGCGGCAGTTGCGGCGGGTCCTGCCCCAGCGGCGCCGACATGCAATACACTCCGCGAACGTTGATTGCCATGATCAACGCCGGCGACCGTGATGCCGTGCTGGCCGCCAATACGATGTGGGCATGTGTTTCCTGCTACTTTTGCACCAGCCGCTGCCCGCAACAAATCCCCATTACCGACATCATCTACACTTTGAAACGGATGTCGATTGCCGAGCGGCGCTACCGCGATACCGACGCGCCGGCGCTGGCCAAGACGTTCACCGATTTTGTGGACCGGTATGGACGAAGTTTCGAGTTCGGTCTGGCCACCGGCTACCATTTGCTGCGACGGCCGCTCAGTATGGTGCGGATGGGACCGATGGGTTTACAGATGTTTGCGCGCGGGCGGATGGCCTTACGTCCTTCAAGAATCCGCCAAATCGAGCAACTTCAAGCCATTATCAACAAAGCCAAGGAATTGAGCGCTACCTGAGTAAAGGACTGTAACGCAAAGGTTGCGAAACCGCCGAAAGAGAAAGCGGCAACCTTCCGGATTTTTTCATTCGCCTGCCAAACATGATCTACGCATACTATCCCGGTTGTTCGTTGGAGTGCAATGCAGCGGCCTACGACATTTCCGTTCGTACGGTGGCCGATTTGCTGGACATCAAATTAGTGGAAATCGACGATTGGAACTGCTGCGGCGCTACGGAGTATTTCACCCAGAACGAACTGGCCGCCTGTGCAGTGATTGCCCGAAACCTGGCGCTGGTTGACCCGAAAATCGACCGCCTCATGGCCCCCTGTGCGGCCTGCTATTTGAATCTGAAAAAGACCGACAAGCTGATGGCCGACCATCCTGATTTGGGCGAGAAGGTCAATCTTTGTCTGGCGGCGGGCGGGCTGAATTATCAAGCCGGCAGAGTGGCCGTCCGGCATGTGCTCGACGTGATTGTCGATGAAATCGGCGAAAGGGCGATACGAGACAAGGTGGTTCGACCGCTGACTGGACTGCGCGTCGCCCCGTATTACGGCTGCCAAGTCGTGCGCCCCATCGACAACGGCGACAATCCCGAATATCCCATGAAAATGGATCGCCTCTTCACCTGGTTGGGAGCGGAGGTGGTCGATTATCCGGTGAAGGCCCATTGTTGCGGTGGGCACATGACGCAGATCAGCGAGCCGCAAGCCTTCGAGTTGATCCGCCGCCTGCTGCAAAGTGCGGCGGACTATCGCGCCGACATGATCCTGTGCATGTGCCCCATGTGCCAGTTGAATCTCGACGGGTACCAGGCGCGGGTGAACGGCTACTTCGGCACTGATTTCAGATTGCCGATTATGTATTTTACCCAGATGCTGGGCATTGCTTTCGGCATCGAGCCGCAACGCCTCGGTTTCGGCAAGGAACTGGTGGCCGCCATGCCGGTCCTTAACGCCAAGCTCGGCCCACCGGCGGCCGTCGGAGGGTAACAATACGTGCAGTTCGGGGCCGGATTACAGAGAGGAAGCGCTGGAACGAAGCAGACTATCGAATGACAACGGCCGGTTTGACACGCAGCGGATTGCGCACGGTTTAGCGACGATTTTGCTCCCGGCCGACGTCCTGCGATAAGCCATTGAAAAAAAAGCGGAGGAAAAGTTCTTATGGCCGAGAAGATCGGCGTTTATGTTTGTCATTGTGGAAGCAACATTGCCGGCACGATTGATGTCGAGGAGGTAGCGCGCTGGGCGGGCAAGAATCTCAAGAATGTTGTCGTTGCCCGCGATTACAAGTTCATGTGCTCCTCGCTCGGGCAGCAGATGATTGAGGATGATATTCGCCGCGAAGGTTTGACCGGCGTAGTGATCGGCGCCTGCTCGCCCCACCTACACGAGAAAACTTTTCGTGCGGCTTGCGCCCGCGCCGGTCTGAATCCCTATCTTTTCCAGATGACCAATCTTCGAGAACACGTTTCTTGGGTGAACAGCGACAAGCAGGCCGGCACGCAGAAGGCCAAAGCCCTGATTTCCGCCGCCGTGGAGCGGGTCAAACGGCAGCGACCCTTGGAACCGATGAAAGTCAAAGTCAATCCGGCCACGCTTGTCGTCGGCGGAGGTATCGCAGGGTTACAGGCCACTCTGGAATTGGCCGACGCCGGCTACCATGTCTATCTCGTGGAACGCGAACCTTCGATCGGCGGCCACATGGCCCAATTCGACAAAACTTTTCCCACGCTTGACTGCTCGGCCTGCATTCTCACGCCGAAGATGTCCGAAGTCGGCCAGCATGAAAACGTTACCTTGCTCACTTACTCCGAATTGGAGGAAGTCAGCGGTTCGGTAGGCAATTTTAAGGTGAAGATTCGGAAGAAAGCCCGATACGTCGATGCGGAAAAATGCACCGGCTGCGGCATCTGCACCGAAAAATGCCCGCGAAAAGTCCTGGATGAAGTCTTCGAGGCGGGCATGGGCTATCGCAAGGCGATCTATTCGCCCTTCCCGCAAGCCGTACCGCGCATTCCCGTCATTGATACCGCCAATTGCACCTGGTTTACTCGCGGAAAGTGCCAGGTTTGCTCCAAGGTGTGTCCGACCGCCGCCATTGATTACGAGCAGAAAGACGAAATCATCGAATTGGAGGTGGGAAATATCATCATTGCCACCGGCTGGAAACTTTTCGACTGTCGGCGGATTCCGCAATACGGCTACGGCCGCCTGGCAAACGTTTATACCAACATGGAGTTCGAGCGGCTGTGCAATGCGGCAGGGCCGACCGGCGGTAAAATCGTCCTCCGCGACGGCAAAACCGAGCCGCAAAGAGTGGCCATCATCCACTGCGTCGGCAGCCGCGATTTGAACACCAACCCTTATTGTTCTTCCGTCTGCTGCATGGCGGCCCTGAAGTTCGGCCATCTCGTGTTGGAAAAGACCAATGCCGAGGTCTATTCCTTCTACATTGATCTGCGCACGCCGATGAAGGACTACGAAGAGTTTTATCAGCGGCTGTTGGCCGAAGGCATGCGGTTCATTCGCGGCAAAGTGGCGGAAGTTACCGACGCCGCCCGCGGCCCTGACGAACAAGGCAAACTCATCGTGCAATACGAAGACACGCTGTTGGGCAAGCAGCGCCGCTTGCCGGTAGATATGGTTATTCTCATGGCCGCAATAGAGCCGCAAGCGGATGCAAAAGAATTGGGCCTAAAGTGCGGCATCTCTTGCAGCATGGCCGGCTGGTACACCGAACGACATCCGAAGCTCGACCCCGTGGCCACCATGACCGACGGCATCTTCGTGGCCGGCGCTTGCCAGGGGCCGAAGGACATTCCCGCCTCCGTGGCGCAGGGCGCCGCCGCCGCCGCCAGAGTGCAAGGGATGATCACCAAAAGCGAAGTGCTCGTGGAACCGATCGTGGCCTCGATCGACGAAGAGAAATGTTCCGGTTGTCGCATTTGCAACAACCTTTGCCCATATAACGCCATCGAGTTCGACGAAGAGAAGCAAGTCAGCCGCGTAATCAGCGCCATGTGCAAGGGCTGCGGCACCTGTGTGGCGGCCTGCCCTGCCGGCGCCATTTCCGGCGCACACTTTACCAGCGAGCAAATCGCAGCCGAAATCGACGGAATTTTGTGGGATACGAAGTTAGTGGCTAGTGGCTAGTGGTTAGTGGCTGGTAGATGGAAAAATACCAAAGAAGAAATATGGTTGAAGGTAAGGGAGTGAGCGCGTGTCGGTTCAAAACTACCGGGAATTGATCGTCTGGAAAAAGGCAATCGATCTCGTGGAAGATGTGTATCGGCTAACAAGTTGTTTTCCAAAAACAGAGATATATGCTTTGACCGGTCAGATACGGCGGGCGACGGTCTCCGTTCCCTCTAACATCGCCGAGGGGCAGGGGGGGGCAAATCAACTGGCGAGTTTCTGCATTTTCTCTCCATGGCGCACGGGTCGCTTCTGGAAGTTGAAACACAAATCACGGTTGCCTAAAGGCTCGGATATCTCGATAAGGAACAAGAAATAAACATCCTCGATTCAACCGCAGAGGTCGGCCGTATGTTAAGCGGCCTCCGTAATTCCCTGAACAAGAAACTAGCCACTAACCACTAACCACTAGCCACTATGGAAGCTTTTGAACCGAAAATTGTAGGCTTTCTTTGCAATTGGTGTTCGTACCGGGCCGCCGATCTGGCCGGCTCGGCGCGAATCAAGTATGCTCCGAACGTGCGCATTATTCGCGTAATGTGCAGCGGCCGCGTGGACCCGGCCTTCGTCTTTAAGGCCCTGGCTCAAGGCGCCGATGGAGTGCTGATCGCCGGCTGCCATCCGGGCGAATGCCACTACATCGAGCAAAACTATAAAACCATGCGGCGGTTCGCCATGCTGCGGCACACACTGAAAGCACTCGGCGTGGAAGAAGAGCGCGTGCAACTCGTCTGGGCGTCCGCCGCCGAAGGGCAGCAACTGGCTGAGGCGGTGGACAAGCTCGTGGCCGACGTGAAGCGGCTCGGCCCGCTGGTTTGGCCCGCCAACTGGCAGGAAGACGGCGGTCGGGAAAAGGCATTATTAGAAATCGCCGAAGAGCACGCCGAAGCCCTAGAAGTGCCCCGCTAAGGTTCGCCCTCTAATCGCATTTCCGGTGGTCGGCGATTATCCGGCTTGTGTTGCGACAGCTTTGCTCGTATCTTAATGCCATGATGTCGTATCGGCAGTTCGGCTATGGGCAAGAAAGCACAGCCTGAGATGCCTTCCTTCTTAAGTGTGGCGATAGTTTCCACGCAGCGCGACTGGCACGGCGGAGAAGAGCAAGCCCGTTTGCTCGCCCTCGGCCTCCGGCAGCGGGGCTGTCGCTGCACGATTTTCGCCCGTCGCGGCGGCGCTATGGCCGAGCGGTTGTTAAGCGAAGGCTTTCCCGTAATCTCCTTCGCGGGCAGTGGCCGGAGTCCGGCCGCAATGTGGAGAATCCGCCAGGCTCTGCGGCGCTTGAAGCCGGAGATTCTTCACTACAACGACTCTCATGCCTTAAGCTGCGCCGGACCGGCGGCGATGGGATTGCCTGTTGCCGGGCGTGTTGCTGCGCGGCGCGTGGATTTTCCGCTGCGCTCGCCCCGTATTTATCATTGGTTTTGTGATCGCCTGGTTTGCGTCTCCAGGGCGGTCGCCGAAGTCTGTCGCCGAGGCGGCCTCGCCGAAGAGCGTTTGCGAGTAGTATATGATGGGGTTGATCCCACCCGCGTTCTCAGCGGAAACCGCCGACGCGGCCGGCTGGCGCTTCAACTCGCCGAAGAGGACACCCTACTGCTGACCATCGCCAAGCTGACCGACCACAAAGGACATCGCTTTTTGCTCGACGCCATGCCGGAGGTTTTGCAACATTGGCCGCGTGTGCTTCTGGCGTTGGCCGGCGACGGCGAGCTTCGCGCGGAGCTGGAGCAACAGTGTGCGCGCCTGGGCATTTCATCCAGGGTTCGATTTCTCAGTTTCCGCCAGGACGCTCCCGACTTGCTTCATGCCGCCGACCTATTCGTGCTGCCTTCACATCTGGAGGGTTTGTGTTCGACGCTTATCGATGCCATGCTGGCGGAACGAACAATCGTCGCTACCACGGCCGGCGGCATACCGGAGGTGGTGGGCGGGGCCGGTCCCGGCGGCCCTGAAGCGGTCGCCTGGCTCGTCCCCCCCCGCGATCCTCAAGCTCTGGCACAAGGAATCTTGCAAGCTCTGGCCGCGCCCGAAAAGTGTGCCGCCATGCGGCAGGCGGCGCTGCGGCGAGCAAAAAAGCATTTTACCGCCGAACGCATGGTCGAGGCCACGCTGGCAGTCTATGAGGAACTCCTGCTCAACAACCGACGTAGCCGAAGAACCGCCGATTAACCAGGCAGCAAACAATATGAAATAAACGGCGGGGGAGAACGACCGGCTGCTTCTTCCTCCCAGTATCTCACCCAATCTTGCCACGTGATGCCGGTTTCGCAAAAGAGCAGACAATCCTGGGGCTGTAGCGTCAGGCAACCGTTCCTCTTCTCGTTTGGGGAAGGCCAGCCACCGCAGTTGCTCACCGCCGCAATAGCATCATTCCCCGCGGCTGCGGTGATCTCCTGCCTGGAAAATAGGGCGGAGGGAACGTTCTCATGTTGCCGAAAAACTAGGTCCACGCCGGCGGATTTGTATAGCCCGGCAAGCGCCGCTTCCAACGAGCGGCATTGTTTCGCAGTAAGCATTTCCGCCCAACCTGGCGATTCCACGCCGGCTGCTATCCCCCAGCCGCGCCACTGAATCGCTATTCGCAAAAAGGAAGAATTCAATCGAGGACAGGCGAAGGCCAGCTCCAGCGAGTTGGTGGTCGTATGGAGGCAGTTCAGCGCGATGGGAAAGTCTTGCCAGGAGGGTATTCTGGCGAGTAACGCCAAATAATCGCGCTCAATCCAGCGGCGAATCACAGATTCCACATGTTGCAAAGCATGTAAATGTTTCCGAACTGTCAACGGATTGCCGCCTTCCGAGGCGCGACGTGCGGCATGGCGGAGTTTGGCGTAGTAGCGCGGCAAAGTGCCGGAATGAAATCCCAGCCGTAAGAGGCGAAGCATGGTTTCCGCATGGGGACCGATCGTCGTGGGGCCTAATTCCCGTCGGCGATTGGCATCATACAGCCGCCAGTTCTCCTTCAACTCCCAAACCAAAAAACCGAACACTCCCGGAATGCACCAGATGGTCGTCGCCGCTACCGTCCAGGCAAGCGCCTTCTCCAGCGTCAATTCCAGCACGCCCGCAAACGTGGGAATCAGCGGCAACAGAAGCTTGTGCGAAACAGTTACGACGGGAAAGTGCTTAATCGGGTTAATCTGCGGCTCGATCAGCACGTTTACGGCAAACCGCAACACATAAGCTACAAAGGACCATATTCGGCCCAGGATAAACTTGAAAACCAGCACCGGTCCTTGTTCGCTGCTCTGATACCGCAGCCATTCATCCACGGCATAAAGCACCTGCTCCACAGCGGACACCACGCCTTTGAAAAAATCCACCACCAGCAAGAACAAACCGGTAATGGCCCTTAAACCGAAGCGGCGCCAGGAAAGGGCGAACCAATCGAGCACCACCTCTTCGGCAGTTCGTCCAAGGCGCGTGTTGAGCAGGAAAGCCAGAGCAAAGAAGAGCGTGGCGACGGTACCGGGTTGGAGCCTGCCGCCGGCAGCGCCGCCCGGCAATGCCCACCAAAGCAGGGCCGTCCAAAACAGCGGCTTGACGAGGAAATGCACCGCCAGCGTGAACCACCGACCATGAATCAACTCTTGTAGCCACGGCGCGTTAAACAACCGTTGCAATGGTTCCACCACCACGGTGCTCAACAGCCGATATGCGAACTTGAAAAAGACTTTTAAGAGATGCCGAAAGCCGGCGAAATTGATGACGCCTAACAGAAACAAACCCAAGAGCAGGACCAGCGAGGGATGGGCGACGTGAAAGCCTGATGGTGCGTGCATGCGGATGATTTCGCCCTCCAGCGGCGCGACCTCGCGGTGGGCGAACAATTGCCAAAGTTCGTGAATGCCGGCCAGAGCGACATAGGCGCCGCCGAAAGGCACGGCAAAGAAGCGGGTAAAGAACCGCCCCAAACTTGTGCCAAAGCTCACGGCGCTCAAACGTTGCATCCACCGCAAATAAAACTCGCCGCCATGGTACACGCCGCCGAGGGAATCAGCCAGCCGGCGATTTGCGCGCAGCAATTCGTCTCCCTGGAGAAAATCCAACACCTTGGACAAATCAGGCAGCTTTAGATTGTTCCGCGAAAGGGCGTCGCGCAGGTTGCCCATCGTGAGAAACCCGTGCGAAACGATGCGGTCGAGCAATTCTTCAATCAGCTTGTTTGCCGCCACGGTTTCCGGGAGATTTTTCGGCTGCAAACCGACGGACGCCAGCACGGCGGCGATCGTCGGGCGTAAGCGCTCGCGGATGATTTGTTCAATGCTCCCCTCGGCCTGCCGCAGCAATCCGGCAAGTTGCTCCCGCTCCGCTTCGGCGATTCGTACCACCGGCAAGCGGCCGGCCGCAGCGCGAAGGTGTCTGAGCATAGGTACTTCGCAAGGCACAGGCGACGCACGGCGCAAAGGATAACGGCCGAGGCTGAAAAGCCACCTCGTTACGTTCACCGTGTAAGTGCGCCTCTCGAAGTTCAGGCACACCTTTTGGAGGTCGTAAAGCAGCCGCAGTTCCGGCGTCCAGATTCCGTCGGCCGTCCGGCGCATCAAACTCAGCAGGATGCTCTCGAAAGCCTGCTTGTTCATAACCTCCAAACTCAGGGCGGCTTGCAATCGTTCGCACAGTTGGGCGACAGCGGCCTTCAAGGCGGCGGGGGCACGCTCGATAAGCTCCGGTGGTGCGCGGCGTTCGGCCAGCACATGATACCGTGCCGCGCGCACGATATTCCCTGCGGCCGCAGCCCGGTGGGCCTTGCGCATGAGCATACGAAATCGCGCCGCCGACGGCGCCGCCTTAGGCCGCAGCGATTCCGCCTGCTTTTCATTTTCCGCATGTCGAGCTTCTTCCCCGCGGCTTTTCTCATCACGTTTCCAGGTCGGCTCCGGTGCTCCGGCAGGCCGCGTCCTAAGAAAAAGCCGCCCGCTATCCACGTCCTCGCCAAAAACGGATTCTACTGCGGAAGTCTTGCCCCTCAAGCTGGGAAAGTAATACGGAAGCAGCTCCGGGGCAAAGAATCGCAGTTCCCAATACGTGGCGGCAAACTCGACATAGACTTCCGTGTTGCTCTGCGGCGGCAAAAGCAATTCCTCATGGCCGAGGACGAGTCGGGCTTCGTCAAAGGCAGCCGCCCTCAACCGGCGAATACGCTCCTCGAGCATTTCCGCCGTCAACGCCCCCACCGCAAACTTGCTTTCCAGTGCTTGATGGATGGAAGCATGGAACAACAGCCGCCAGTAATGGATGAGCAGCTCTTCAGGCGAGCACTCGGCAAGCTGCTGGGCGGAGGGATGAACGAGCAGGATAATCTCCTTGGTCGCGGGAAAATGTTGGTCATTTCCCAAATCTTCCTCATCCATGATTTCCGACAGCTTTTGCCGGTTGATGATGTAGCTTTTGCGGTGCGGCACATAGAGGCCGAAACCCGGTATTTTTCGGTCCCATTTGATTACCCGACGCAGCAGTCGCGGAGACGCCAAAAGCACTGTCGGCTCTACGGTCCTCAAGGTGCGTTCGAGTTCGGCAATGGTCATAGGCATCTGGGCCGACATCCGCGGGGGATAGCGAGGGTTGTTGCTTGGCAGGTTGAGCACTCTTAGAACAACACTACCACAAATCGTCCCAAAAACACATAGCTCATTCCGGCAGTGTTTTCTTTTTACTACACCGGATGATTTTTGTAACCGCGGCAGGATTTAACAAGGGCAGGTTTCTTGTGAAGTATATTTCAATAGGCGCACCCGCTGTTTTCCTCACCCCTGGGAATCGCTCCATGTGGTACAAGTGGGATTACTATCTGCATTACCTTTTGCGGAAGCTGGAACATCTTGACCCGCAAGAATGGCTGCTGGTCCTGGTGGCCGCGATCTTCATTGGAATGGTCTGTCTGCGCGGCTTCGGCTCGCGATCCAATTATTAGACCTTTTCCAGCGTCGGCAATAAGAAGGAATCGCCTGGCCCCCCTCAGACTACGGCCAATTGCACGCGGGCGCCTTCCAGCCGATGGGCCAGAAGCTTGGCCACCTGGGTCATCAAGCGGTAGCCGAGCAGCGGGTCTTGTTCGCAGAGTGCGCAAAGCTGCCCGGCGTCGAGCCTGACGAGCTGGGTTTCCTTGGTAGTTGTGCCGACGGCCGTCGCCCGATACGGTTCTACCAGAGCAGACCACAGCAGCAAATCGCCCGCGCCCAAGGTATCGACGGTACGAAGTTCGCCGTCGCCGAGAACATACTGGATGTTCACTTCGCCGCGGACGATGATCGAAAGATGTGTGGCCGGATCGCCTTCGCGGAACATTACCGTGTCGGCGGGCACGGTTTTTTCCTCGGCAATCATAGCCAGTTGTTTCAGGCTTTCTTCGCTGATGCCTGCAAAATACGGATACCGTCGCAAGAATTCCGGCGAAATCATGTTACTGCCTCATCAGAAACGAAGTCTATCTTCGAGAAGTCATCCAAGAGCTTACACACAATCGCCGCCGCCCGGGGTATGGTCGCCGCGACGGCAGGCGTGCATCGCTCAGCAAATGTAAGTATATCCTCTGCTTCCACGGCGACAAGCCGGATGTCCTGATTACGGGGCAATTCCGCGCCGGCTTTCCGACCGAACTCCAGCGCCGTCGGCAGGTTCACATCATGGGCGGAAGCACTGCGTTGCGTGGAAATACCATCGACGGGCAAGATATGTATCGTGCCCGGCGGGGCGCCGCTCTGTATGGCGTCAATGATAATCGCTCTGCGAAAGCCGATCAGCCGTTCCATGAGTCGCAGCCCGCCCCAGTAGTCCTCGCCCAATTCAACATCCTGCCGCTGAGCCAGCAAGGGCCGTAGCGCCTCGACCACGCGCAGCCCCACGCTGTCGTCGCTTACCAGCGGATTACCCAACCCTAAAACCAGGGTTTTCATTGTCGTTTTTTGCGGCGGTAAATCAAGCAATGGGAACGACTTCGATGCCGGCCAATTGGCAATAAGCCTTTATCAGCCGCTCGTGATTGCCGAGGATGAACAACTGGTGAAAACCCTTGCAATCGCGGGGATCAGCCACGTTGTCCATTTGCAGTTCGACCGAGGTGCGACATCCGCCACAAGGCGGCGTGTCGATGTTGGCCACCACGCGGCCTGTACCCAGAATGAGCTTGCCCGGCCCGTCGAAATCCATGACGGTAACCGACTCGCCCAGGGGCCAAATGACCTGCGGCGAGACGCCGATGTTCGACTCACTGTGGCTGCGAAGAATCAGCGGCTCGGCCGGCTGGTCCGGTCCCCGAAGTTTCGACGGCGACGAACAATGGGCGCCCATTAGTGTGCCGTTGACCGTATTCGGTGCCGGGTCCTGCATAAAGCCCGGCCGACCCAACAGCAGGAAACAAAGCCTTAAGGAAATGGCCGCGTTCCAGTCGCATTCGCAACAACCCACGCTTCCTTCATCGTTGAGTTTCATCCACGCCATGCAAGGCGGGCAAGGAATCCGTCGTTCCCCGACCAAACCTAAGCAATTAAGTGAAATCCCCTGACAATTCTCGGCGGCCATAATTTGTTTGGCCACAAAGTAGTTTCGCGCTGCGTTCAGAACGTCTTCCGGTTTAGGTTCGACCGTCTTTTGGGCTGTGCGGGAGAATTCAGCGGCCAAACGTCGCACATCGTCGTTCACCGGCTGCTGGGCCAGTTCGTCCGTCCAACGAGTCAGCGGAATATAATGGAGTGTCGTGCCGATAACGTCCAACTGCTTATCTACGGTTTTGTCGCCGTTAATGATGCAGAGCCTGGTCTGTTTCATGTCCCAGATGGTCCGCAGCAACTTCAAACCCGTGGCCAGCCAGCCGTGATCTTGCGTAGCGGCGGTGAAGCATTTTTTTGCTGCCCGCGTAGGCTGCAAGTTGCCCGTAAACGACGTCCCCATCGGGCTGAAGATGATGGTGGAAATATCGCCCTTTTCGTTGGCGAACTTAACTGCCGGCGGCCAAAAGTTGGGATGCAAGCTCATAACCGTCAGGATTACGCCGTCCGGCGGCGCTTGCTTGCACTCGGCGATGAACCTATCCATGTCGGTCATTTCCACCAACGGCTCAGCAGCCAATTCTAGGTTCACGTCCAACTTCTTAGCGGCTTCGGTGAGGATGTGGGTGAACTCCGCTTGTCGGGCGTTCAGATCGTAGGCCGCCCCGGGCCAGCCCATCCAGTAACGATCCACCTTTTGCCGGAGAAACACCGCCCGGACTCGCGGTTTTGTCGCCGTGGGAGTATTTTCCTCGGCTGAAGAAGACACGGTATGTAGGCCGCTTTGGAGGGCCAAGGCTGATGCTCCTACAACAGTCAAAAAATCACGTCGGTCCATCGAACCGCAACAACCGCAACGATGCTCAAGCAAACGAGAAGTTTTATCTTCCTGACACATAAACCGCCCTCCGCTTTTTTAAGGAAATCAGAAATGTAAAGCCAGGCTTTCTACGCCCCCATTTTACCAAACAAAGCAACACATTGCTATAAGTCTGCCGTATCGCAGGGAGCATGAGAATTACTTTTTCTGCTGTTCTTTAACGGATTTTTTGCGGCCGAATCAGCTCATTGTCGATCAGCCGCGTGCCTTCAATACGCACCGCCAGCGCCGCCAGCACCGGCCCTGAAACATTCTCGACGGGTTGCAACGTATCGGGGTGTACCAGGGCCACATAATCGATCTGTGCGCCTGACACAGAAGAGATCATCTCCTGCATTCGCGCCTGGATGACTTCCGCCCGATTTTCCCCTCGCTCAATCAGTTCGGCAGCCAACCGTAAACTGCGCCACAACACTGTGGCTTGCCGCCGCCCCGACTCGCTTAAATAACGATTGCGGGAACTGAGCGCCAGACCGTCCGGCTCCCGCACAGTCGGGTAAACGCGAATCGTTATCGGCACGTTCAGGTCGGCCACCATCCGACGAATCACCAGCGCTTGCTGATAGTCCTTTTGACCGAAATAGGCCACATCCGGCTGGACGATGTTGAAGAGCTTCAGCACGATGGTGGCCACGCCGCGAAAATGGCCTGGTCGGAAACGGCCTTCCAGGGGCTCGGCCTCTGCGCCGACTTCCACCCAGGTGGCATGACCCGGCCGATACATTTCCGCATCAGTCGGCGCAAAAACCACCTCTACTCCACAAGCCTTGAGCAGCTCCAAATCCGCCGTCAAGGAGCGGGGATAGCGGGCAAAATCCTCATGCGGCCCGAACTGCGCAGGGTTGACATAGATCGAAACCACCGTCCAGGCGCACTCGCTTTTGGCTGCGCGAACCAAACTTAAGTGGCCTTCGTGTAATGCCCCCATCGTCGGCACAAAGCCGATCTTCAAGCCTTGCTGACGCGCAACAGCCAACTCCGCACGTAACTCTTCCACGGTGGTTACCAGTTTAGGCGGCTTTTCACTCATAACGGCGTATAAACCAGGTTACTCCCTCAGCCCTTTCCAAACACCACGCCGAAAGCCATCCTACTCCATTCCTTGTGCAGCAGCCACCGCCTCCGCAAAATTGCGCGCTTCATCTTTCTCCTGAAGACGCAAAATGGGCCCCATCTCGGGTTGCAAGGTCAAGGCACGCAACGCCTCGGCAATCTTCTCCACCTGGGAAAAAGTTAAAAAACTTTCGCATCTTCGTCCTCGCCGCTGCATCCGCAGCAACAACTCCGTAACCGGCTGGTCGAGAAAGATTACCAGCCGCGGACAAGGAACCGCCGCGCGCGCCTGGCGGAAGCTCTCCATGTACTCAGAAAACCGCGCCGCCGAAAGCCATACGCAGGCGAAGGCCGGAGACTGCTCAAACCAAAAATCGCTTACCAGCCAACGCCGACTCGCGCTTACACCGCTCAGCAATGCAGCGCGCTGCGCCAGAAACTGCATTTCCACATCCCACGCATGAGCAAGCGGAGCAGCATAAAACTTCGCCAGCCGTCGCCAGTTGGGACGTTCGAGAATCGTGATTCCGTGCAGCGCCGCAGCAAGCTTTTTCGCCAAACGTGTCTTCCCCACGGCAATCGCTCCGCTTACTGCAATGTAAGGCGGCGAGGTGTTTAGGTGTTCGCGCAGTCGCGCTATGCTCCAGCCGATGGTCGGGTGAAGCATCGCTCCGGCAATTTCCGCCGCCGGCTCGAGCACAAAACGCCGAAATGCCATTCTCGGATGCGGCAGCTTTAAAAAAGGCGAATCGACTATTGCTTCATCATAGAGCAACAAATCCAGGTCGATGCTCCTCGGCCCCCATCGTTCCCCGCGTCGCCTGCCCAATAGGTTCTCAATGTTCAGCAAACGTCGAAGCAACTCATCCGGCGGCAGCGATGTTTCCAAAAGAAGCGCGCCGTTAAGATATGATGCCTGACCTGCCGGTCCACCAACCGGCTTGCTTTCCACGCAGCGACTTTGCCGCAGCAACTTGATTTGCGGTTCTTTTTCCAGCAGCCCGATTGCCGCGGCCAGATTTGCTTGCCGATCGCCTTGATTGGAACCCAATGCGAGCAGGCAAATGGTCATCTCGAATAAAAAAGGAGCGATTTCAGGAAAGATTCGGCCTCGCGGAAAGGAAGGCTTTGGGGGGCCGTCCCAGGCCGCGACACATCCGCCGCCGACTGTCGTTCCCTGCGGTCGCGCTCCCAAAGCCTTCGACAGCCGTCATTGTTCGTACTCTTGAAAAATTGTCAAGCTGTCCGCACACTTCCACAACCAAAATTATTAAAATTGTTCCACCTCGGGTTCTCTGCCGTGTTTTCTTTTGCCAGGTTTGAGAAAAATCTGCTAAAATTATAATGCGGTTCGGAGTAGATCGGACGGTCGCCGGCGGGAGTCGCATAGAGTAGCCATATCTGCCCAGCCCGCGACTCCCGCGGGAGGAAAGTCCGGGCTCCGTAGGACATGATGATGGGTAACACCCACCGGCCGTGAGGCCAGGGAAAGTGCCACAGAAAATAAACCGCCGTATGTCTTTGCATACGGTAAGGGTGAAACGGTGAGGTAAGAGCTCACCAGCAGGTCGGGCGACCGGCCTGGCTCGGCAAACCCCATCAGGAGCAAGGTCAAACAGAAGGCCGTGGTCTTCGCCGATCGAAATCTTTTCCTTCGGCCAGACCCGCAGGTTGGTCCGGCCCGTTCGGCCTTCGGGTGGACCGCTGAAGGGCCTGAGTAATCAGGCTCCTAGATAAATGACCGTCGCTTCCGGCTGCTTTCACACCGGAAGGCACAGAACCCGGCTTACAGGTCTGCTCCGAACCCGCTTTTTTAATGGGAGTTTCGCTTTTTTTACTGGGATCTTCGTGCCGCTCCGCTCAGGCAATGTTCAATTGGCCGGCTGAGTTACCCTGGTGTGGCGAAGCCGCCTTTCCCGCCGCGCTTTGGCCACCCTCGTCGGTATTTGTTCATCATCAATGAATTGGAGAAGCTTCGAAATGCAAAGCTTGTTCATACTCGTGTGATGTTCGTAGGCCTCGAGCTGTAGGGCTTCGTACAGGCTTTCCGGCAGCCGCACCGTAATTACCCGCGTCGGCTCTTCAGCTTCCATTTCCGGTGCTGTTCCGGTCGGTTTACGCCGCTGGAGGTCAGCCAACATCTTAAGTATTTCTCTATACGTCCCGGTTTGCATGAAGGCGTCCATTTCCTCGCGGGTAGGAAAGGCTTTGTGGACCATGCCTTCCGGCCCGAGGATTTCGCGGCAAAACGTTGCCCAGCTCGCATCTTGCGAAAACAACCCTTCGGCTGCTTGCTTAACTTCCCGTTCCTTCTCGCTTGAAATCATTTTGCCATCTCCTATGTGATCGCAGGGTTAATCCATTCCTCGTGGCAAACGGCTTTCATGCTGCCATATTGCCGGCAATCCGCGAAAATCATCGCGAACAGTCAAGCCCTTTACGAATCTGCTTGCACTGCAAGCAGTTACGGCGCCGGCAGCTTCATGCCTAATTTTTCGCCCCCTGTGCGTAAAGTTTAGGCAAGAGAAAATTGCCTATTTTTTAAGCACAGCAAATTTCTCAAAAACCAAGTGTCCAGTTTGAACGGCAAACTTTCCCAGGCCGACTAAACAAAATATTGAAATTAGAGAAGCACTCACGCCCAGGTCATTTTTGTAATCCTGGTTCAAAGACTCTTTACCCTCCGGTTATAGAAGGCAACCGCTGTTGGGTTGCCTTCTCCTTGCCTGAATGAGAAAATCCGTTTTACGCTTTGCAACGAACACGCCAGACCACTGCCAGCGTAGGCACTACTCCTATCAAGCAAAATCAATGCTCCAGGTTCCGTCAGACGCCAAAAGCGCCGCTTGTTTCACCCCACTCGATTCAATTTGCTTGCCCACGTCTCTGCCGTTTGTTATATTCCGCCCGTGTACCGTACCCAAACATTTACAGCATCCAGAGTTCCAATTTCGGAGGTCCATCGGCTTTGAAGAAGAGAATGCTTCGATTCATCCTGCCGGCCTCGATATTATGCTCGATTTGGGCCGTGCTGGTTGCCGCTGAAGAACCGCCGTCGCCCGGCACGCTGGTAATCCACGCCGACCGGGGCACGACGGTCATCGACCGGAACATCTACGGCCATTTCGCCGAGCACCTTGGCTGCTGTATCTACGAGGGTTTCTGGGTGGGCGAGGACAGCCCGATCCCAAATACCTGCGGCATCCGCAATGATGTGGTCGCCGCCTTGCGGCGGATCAAGATTCCGGTACTCCGCTGGCCGGGAGGGTGCTTCGCCGACGAGTATCATTGGCAAGACGGCGTCGGCCCGCGCAACCAGCGGCCCGCCAACGGCTGAAGCTGCTGAAAGGATTGCCCTTGCTGGCAACCAACCAGGAGGTGATTGGGTTGGGCGAAGCCTTGATTGTCGAGGGAGCCGTCCCCCGGAGGGCTGTAACCGACGCGTTTCACATTGCCATTGCCACGGTCCACGAGATGAACGTCCTCTTGACCTGGAATTGCACCCATTTGGCCAACGCGGAAATTCTCGGGTCGGTATCACGAGTCATTCGGTCGAGGGACTACGAGCCACCGGTAATCTGCACGCCCGATGAATTGATTGGAGAATAACCATGCCAGAGGACCCGATCGTCAACGAAGTGCGGAAGTTCCGCGACCAGGGGGCAGCGAAGTTCGGCTACGATCTCCGCGCCATCGCCGAGGACTCGATGAAACGCGAGCGGCAAAGCGGCCGCCGGGTCGTTTCGCTCGTGCGCCCCCACCGACCGGCGCCTCAATCGAGCAAAACTTCGTGATCTTCGTCGGCCCGGCCGCCATCAACATCCGCCAGATGACCCCCCTCCCAAGCGGCGGGTGATGTAGGCTCAGATAAATCTTCTGCAACCCATGGCAGGAGTGCAAACCGTTGGCGCTGTTCGCCTTTTATTTCTCCGTGACGTGAAAGTCGGTAAACCAAAGCGACTCACGTTTAGACTTGAACACATCGGCCTCAAACCTGACGATCGGTCCGTATCCAGCCACGGAGCCGGAAACCGCAAGTTGTCCATTGATCAATACCCTTATCAAGCTACCTTTCTTGTCGATTCGCATAACGCCGTAAGGTTTGTCGTCGGAAATCTCGGTCTTCCCGCCATCGGGTAAGGAGAACGTGTGATAGTACTTAGAGGCTCTAACAAAACCTGTATTTCCTGATTTGTGCAACGTCGCTATACTTGCGGGCCAACCTGGTCAGACAAACCCCATGTCGAGGAGGACATTATGTCCAAGCCACTCTTGCCCGATGCGCTCTGGGAACGAATCAAACCATTGTTACCGCCCTAACGGTCCAAACCAAAAGGAGGCCGACCGCGCGTTTCCGATCGTGCGGCACTGACCGGCATTCTCTTCGTGCTGAAGACCGGCTGCCCTTGGGAGTACCTTCCGCAGGAGTTAGGTTGCGGCAGCGGCATGACGTGCTGGCGGCGGCTCCGCGACTGGCAGTCGGCGGGCGTCTGGAAGAATATCTGGAAAGTCCTCTTAGACGAATTAGGGATGGCAGACCGAATCGACTGGTCCACGTCGGCCATCGACAGTTGCTCCGAACGGGCGGTTTTTGGGGGGCGAAAACCGGCCCAAATCCCACGGATCGCGGCAAAAATGGCTCGAAGCGTCGTCTGATGGTGGACGGCAACGACACGCCTCTGGCCGTTGCCCACACAGAAGCGAACTGTCACGACTCGGAGATGGCCGTTGCTTTGGTAGATGCAGCTCCGCCGATCAAACAACCCCACAGCGCGCCGCGGAAACGGCCCGATGAGGTGCTGGCAGATCGGGCGTATGATGCGGAGGCCAAGATTCGCAAACCGTTGCGGCAGCGGGGTATCGGGCCGATTATTGCCCGTCGCAACACCGAACCCGGCAGCGGCCTGGGGAAATTCCGCTACGTGGTTGAAGCCTGCTTCGAATGGCTGTTCCACTGGCGTCGTCTGCGGTTGCGTTATGAGAAACGGCCGGATATTCACGATGCACTCCTCTTCATTGGTTGTGCCATGATCTGCTGGAGCCGCATCATGGAGTTTTGTTAGAGCCTCTAAGAGCCGCCGAAATTGAACGCCGGAGGCATGCAAAACCGGGGGGCGACAGGGAGAGTGAGGGGACGGAAGGTAAAAATGGAGATGGAGGAGTAAAGGGGTCGGAGGCAATCCTGTTCGGCACGATTATTGCATGCTGGCATTGGGTTAGCAAGGGTTCGCTAGCGGGATGATCTTAGCCGGTCGAGAAAGGTGCGGGCACAAAGCGGGACCAGTCCACGCAGGCCGGCTGCGCGCAGCAGCGAACGCCGTCGCGGTCGCCGGCGCAGGGACCGGGCGCCAGGGTTGCACGTCTTGTTTTTGCAGCCTGGCCAAATGGGCCAGCAATTCGTCCTCCTCGGCCAGACCCAGGAAGTAGTAACAGATCATCTCGTAGGTCCGCAGCGTCGGCTTGCGGCCCGTCCACA
>Ga0272448_1002005_pt1 | contig 26381 bp, 17 predicted proteins | sample YNPCB0191_FD_202220 | JGI IMG/M metagenome (GOLD analysis project Ga0272448, IMG submission 202220) | Hot spring sediment microbial communities from Yellowstone National Park, WY, United States - YNP-CB-019-1 | ecosystem: Environmental > Aquatic > Thermal springs > Hot (42-90C) > Sediment... | reverse complement strand
GGAAAAAGAGGAGCGGTAGTTAAAAATATTAAAATAACCAAAGATAACTTGGATCAGTTTGTCAATCCAGAAAATCCCGCCTGATAGTGGCAATAAAATCGCATTTTTTATCTTTTTTATGGATAAAATCCGTAGGTATTAAAGAGGTAATTTAAAAATGCCGGCTGATCAATCGGAAGCAATCATTCTCCGGACGCAGAGCTACGCTGAGCAGGATAAATTAGTAATTTTTTTTAGCCGGGAAAAAGGACTGGTCAGGGGAATAGCTAAGGGCGCCCGAAAATTCAACAACAGGTTTGGCAGCAGCCTGGAACCATTTTCGGTGGTAAAGATATTTTACTATGAAAAAGAGAAACATGATTTTGTTACTATCAGCAATTGTGACCTGATAGAATCTGCCTTTGAACTTTTACAGGACATTAAGAACTCCTATGCTTTCTCCTACATCGCCGAGCTCACCGAAAAATTTTCTCCTTATGAAGCTAAGGAAGAATTGCTCTATCGTCTTTTACTCACGACGACTCAGGCAGCAAAATCCGGGCAGCCGGTGGGATACCTTCTCAGGTATTTCGAACTCTGGTTTTTAAAGATTAATGGCATCTTGCCTGATTTCAAGAACTGCCAGAAATGCCATAGGAGTATTAAAACTACCTGCTGGCTCGACCCTCAGAAAGAAGGGGTATTTTGCCAGAGTTGTGCCAGCGATAAAAAGATCGAAATCAGCCCGCTGATGCAGGCCGCCATAGACTGGATGAAGAAGCATCCACCAATTGAGCCCCCTAACTTTAACCTGAAACCTGAAGACTGGAAAAATCTGGGGAAAGTTTTCCAGGCCATAATTATTTTTCATCTTGAAGAAAAACCACGAACCCTGACTTATATAGATTTCTAATAAATTTCTGAAAGACAAAAGTTTCTGAAAAAATAGTTTTTTTGTTAAAATTACAGAAGAAGGAGTTATTTATATCTAACTTCAAAATATTTTAAAAAACTAACCACCCGGAATATCTTTCTGACCTTAGTTTTTTGCCCTATTTTTTTATTTCTATTGATATTAGCCAATTAGTTTCCATCAAACCATCAGCTAACTTCCAGAATGTTTAGCCTCTCTTCTTGCCAATCAAACCACGTAGCTAATAACCTTGCCTTCTGCATCGCAAGTTCTGAACCAGGCCATAACCGGTTTATTTTGGGCATCATAAAATTTGCCGAGCAAAATCATAATGAGGTCAACCAGGACGCCTACTCCAAGGCAGCCAAGAGTTAGAAGCCAGATTACTCCGGTGCCGGTCTTGCCTACATAAAAACGGTGGGCACCAAAAAATCCCAATAACCAGCAAAAAAGCAATGTTACCAATCTTGATTTTTCTGACATATAAACACCCCCTTATTAAAGCTTATCGCTTCTAATATGTTCTGTCCTTATTAAGAAATCACGATTCTTAGTTACTTTCTATTAAGTTACTTTCTACTAATGGCATGAAAATAGCCCAGAGATAAAATAAGGGCACCAGTCCTGTTCCTTCCAGTAATTTCAGGATGAGACTGAATATTTGACAGACCATAATCAAAGCGGGCACTGGCAATGGCCAGCCCCCGGCCAAAGGGAATTTTTATTCCCACTGCACCGCAAAGCCCGAAGTTCAACCGATTTATCTCTTGGCTGACATCAGTGGTTGCATCAAAGGGAACTTGAAGATTAGGATCGACAGGCATAGTTCCACTGGGGTCAAGATAAATTAAGCTTGTTCCACTGGTAACCGTTTTAGCCCTAACTCGATAACCAGCATAGGCCCCGGCATCTACAAATAACTTTAAATTCCCCTGCGTGCTGAGTTCCAGCATCAAAGGAATTTCAAGATAATCAAGAATTGTCTCATTATTAAAATTGGCATATAAGAGAGTTCCGGGAGGTAGCTGAATAGGAACTTGATCAGCCGAGATTGGCTGCAAGCCGTTTCGCTGTCCTCCCTGAGAAGAATAATTAATTTCAGTTCTAAGCGCCAGAGTTGCGGATATAGGGAAATTTATCATGACTCCCAGAAATGGAGCTTTTCTTGAGCTATACCCCTGGCTAAGGGGATTATCTCCACCTTTAATATTGGGCAAACTGAGTCCCCCCTGAACTCCAACCCACATTTCATGGGCAAAAACCAGATCAAATAAGCATAAGGCCATAAAAGTAAAAAGAAAGCTTTTTTTAATCAGACTCCAGAAATTACCATGGCTGGCACGATTTTTCATCGCAAACCTCCTTTTCTATTAATTCCGCATTTTGTTTATTCTATTATATAATGGAAGTCAATTCAATTTTAAAACTGGCCATTTATAAGAGAAAAAGTAAGAAAATTTTTTTTGTTGGCAATCAAGCTAAATAAGTGCGCTTTCTTTTAAATATTTTTGAATTCTAATTGCAAATAAAAAAGAAAGGGCAGCGTTAACCGCTGCCCCTTTTCCTCAAGCATCTACTTGTTCTAAAGCAGGTGGAAGATGCTCGTCTCCTGTAACAAATTTATTTTCTAACTCTCTAATCTATTTTAACTGGAGGGTAAACGGAAAGCACAGTAAAACCAGCATCCTGTAAGGCTTTATTTGTAGCCGCCACATCTTTTTCATAGAAATCATTAACCTTGCTGATAAAATCATTAACCCTAACCTTAACTCTTTCATATTTGACTTGAGCTGGCTGAGTAATAGGCTCATAACCAGCACTGCTAATTTCGCCCACAGCCAACATCACCTGAGACATCAGCCCGGAGGACCTATCAGCCATGCCCTGCTTCGGCGGTGTTGGATTTAAACTTTCAGTAAGTTCTTTTAACTTTTTCTCTACCTCATTAATCTGCTTCATAATTTCCATCAACTTCGGACTTCTTTGAGCTCTGGCCAATTCTCTTACAGTCTGGAGGCCTTTTTGAGTTTGCTGGAGCCGGGTGTTTATAGTCTGAATAGCGCGAGATAACTTCTGGGCTTCCTTGGCCTTTTCATAATTAGCCTTCACTACTTCGAGGTCAACCTTAAGACGTGGGTCAAATTTTACTTCAAAGGTCTGGCTGATTTCCTGATCTTCATATTTTATTTTTACCGTATAGGTTCCGGGAGGCACAGTAATTCCTCCCCTGCCAGCAAAAAAGCCCATAGCCGCCGCTTGCTGCCTCGCTTCGGCTCCTCCCGGTTCATCAGTAGAAGGAGCAGGTTCCACCTCGCGGAAATCCCAATATACACGGTTTATTCCTTTTTCTTCGGGAGCACTTATCTGCCTTACTACCCGGCCCTGAGCATCTTGTATGGTGACCGAGACCCGGCCACGTCCAGACATCATCTGTCTCATCATAGCCATATCCATGCCGGCCCGCTGGGCAAATTGAGCCATTCTTTCCTGCATCTGAGTCATTTCTGGAGAAGGCGTCTCCTCTGATTTTTTCTCAGAAGGAATAAGATAATAAGTAAAGCAGGCACCAAGCGGTTTGTTTTGGCCGGCAAATTCTCCATCTCCGGGACTCATATAAGCACTGGTTCTACCGGTAATGAATTCAAAAGCATTATTGACCTTAAATAGATAAAGCTTTTTCTTAAGGATTTCTTCACTAAGCTCACGCAGTGGAGAAATATCATCTATGATATAAACAGCCCGCCCATGAGTGGCCACGATTAAATCGTTCTCACGGGGATGAACAGCTAAATCATAGACCGGACAGGTAGGAAAACCACTGGTCCATTTAAACCAGCTCTGCCCACCGTTTAAACTTACATATAGTCCGAGCTCTGTCCCTAAATAGAGTAATTCTTTTTTCACCGGATCTTCTTCGATGGCCCGGCAATATCCATCAATTTCAGGAGTTACCAGGCTCTTCCAGGTTTTACCAAAATCATGGGTTACAAAAAGATAAGGGGTAAGGTTTCCCCTCATATGGTCATCAAAAACTACATAAGCCGTGGCTTCATCAAAATGAGAAGGCTTAATGTGAGGCACTGAGGCTCCAGCAGGGACAAGAGGCTTTTTGCCTGAAGTAAGTACCTTAGAAACCAGCTCCCAGGTTTTACCGCCATCTCGGGTCAGCTGCACATTGCCGTCATCAGTTCCGACCCAGATTACCCCTTTCTCCACTGAACTTGGAGCAATGCTCAAAATGGTGCAATAATTCTCTGCTCCGCTGACATCCAGAGTAAGTCCACCACTTTCACTTTGTTTTTCTTTTTCCGGGTCATTGGTGGTTAGATCAGGTGAAATTATCTCCCAGGTCCGACCCTTATCCCGACTACGATGGACAAACTGACTGCCTAAATAAATAGTTGAAGGATCGAACGGGTCAACTGCAAATCCAGCATTCCAGTTATAACGGTCTTTGACCTCAGATTCAGTAGGAACAGCAGCTCTGGTAATTCCCAGGCCGAGGTCGAAATAAAACAGATTTCCGCCCTGTGACATTCCATACCCACATCCTGGTTTTTCCGGATCAGGAGCGGCATCAAAGCCATCTCCTCCACCAATTGTTCTCCAGAAATAAAAAGGAATAGTTCTTTCAGTCAAAACATAAGCCGGGCCAATCCAGGTCCCATTATCCTGCAACCCACCGTAGATGTTATAAGGAATCAACATATCATAATTCAGGTGATAATATTGACCGAGTGGCAGATTTTCTACAAATCGCCAGGTCTGTCCGCGATTATGACTGATAACCACGCCACCATCATTACCAGCAATCAGTGTTTCCCCATCGGGGCTTACCCACATAGCATGGAAATCAGAGTGAGCCTGGTTGAAAGCTGTAAGTGGACGAAAAGTCCTTCCGCCATCTTCGCTCATCCGCAGCTGCGTCTGGCAGAGATAGACTATGTTTTCGTTGACCGGATTGACAAACACCCGGCTGTAATAAAAAGGACGGTTATGAATATCAGCTTCGCTGTTAACCAGCGTCCAGGTTTCACCGCCATCAGTAGAACGATAAAAGCCATTTTTTTTAGCCTCAATTAAGGCATAGGCGATATTTGGTTTATTAACAGCAAAGGCCACCCCGCACCGGCCTAATTCTCCTGCCGGCAATCCATTTTTCTCGGTAAGCTTGGTCCAGGTTTCACCGGCATCATGAGTCACATAAATTCCGCTCCCCGGCCCCCCAGAAACAAAAAACCAGGGGTAACGCCTGTATTCCCACATGGTCACAATAATATGGTTGGGATCAGCCGGATCTATGGCCATATCAGCCACGCCGGTTTTTTCATTGACATAGAGTACCTTTTTCCAGGTTTTTCCGCCGTCTATAGTCTTAAAAACACCCCTTTCCTGGCTGTCATTCCAGGCGGCTCCCATAGCTCCTACTAAGACTATATCAGGATTGTCAGGATAAATAATGATATTAGCTATTCTCTCAGTCTTTTCTAAACCCATTAGCTGCCAGCTTCTTCCACCATCAAGCGACCGGTAAACTCCACGCCCAATACTAACAGAATTTCTTGGAGCTGCTTCTCCTGTCCCTACCCAGATAATGTCCGGATTCTTCTTATAGACAGCTATAGAACCAATAGAAGCTACGGGCTCTTTGTCGAAAATTGGTTTCCAGGTTAAGCCATCATCAGTTGATTTCCAGACTCCACCGGCAGCTCCGCCAACATAAATAACTAAAGGATTCGAGGAGACCGCTTCAATAGCTCCAATTCGTCCGCTCATATTGGCCGGTCCAATGCACCTGGCTGCCATACCCTTAAACAAATCGCCGGAGATTTTAACTTGAGCCAGAGAAACAGTCAGGCTAATTGCCAGCAAAAAAACCAGAAAAACTAAAAGCCTTCCAAATTTTTTCCTCATATCGCCTCCTTTCTGTATTATTTTATTTTTGACCTTATTTTATTCATTTTTCTTCCTTTTTTCATCATTTTATAACATCTTACTTTAAAAATTCAGGCTAAACATAGATATTTATAATTCGCCTTAAACCGGTCTAAATAAAAATGGCATTAACAGGTCAAACCTTCATTTTTGTTTTTGACTTTATAAGTAAAAGATAAAATAATTATTATTGAAGGGCTTATTGGTTTCAGTTTAGCCGATAGGAAATGAAATATTTTGTTTTCCTTATTCTCGGCTATTTTCTTGGTTCTCTTTCCCCGGCTTATTTTTTAGGGAAAATTCTGAAAGGGATTGATATCCGTAAGTTCGGTGATGGAAACGCCGGCACCATTAATGTTTATAAAACTCTCGGACTCTGGCCTGCTGTCGTCACGGCTGTTTTTGATCTATCTAAGGGATTACTGGCTATGTATCTGTGCTGGCGGGGCGGGGGTTCAGCCCTTATTATTCATTTAACTGGCCTGGCCGCCATTTTAGGTCATATATTCCCTTTTTACCTCGGCTTCCGAGGCGGGCAGGGAGTAGCGACCGCTACAGCCATTATGATCTATTATTTAACAATTTTTTATCTAAAAGCCTGGCTTCCCTTAAACTCCCTCCCCTTTTTAGCTTTGGCCGTGATAGTTTTTTCCTGGATAGCCAGAAAAGGAGAATTTGTTGGTCTGGTTATCTTACCACTGCTTGGCCTTTTGACTGCGGTTTTTCTGCCGAGGGTTCAATATTTAACTTTTATTCTTAGCCTCATTATTTACATCCTGTTTATTAACATCTTGAACCTGAGTCAGCAGAAGGCTTTTGATTGGAGTGCATTCCCAGAAAAAGACATAATTGGCTGGAGAGTTTACCTGCGTCCTCTGGCTTTCCTTCTTGTAATTTTTTATATTTTCACTGACCGTAATAAAGCTCTTACGGCCATCGGAGCAGTGGCTTTATTTTTTCTTTTACTGGACCTCACGCGCCTTATATCAGCCCGGGTAAATATTTTCTTTTTCAGGAAAATAAAAGGAATTTATAAAAGTAAAGAACATAGAAAATTCTCTTCCATAACCATTTTTCTTCTGTCCCTCTTTTTAACTATTTTAATTTTCGAAAAGAAAATAGCCATTTTTTCTGCATCCTTTCTTACCTTCGGTGATTTTTTCAGCAAATTTTTTGGTTTGAGATTTGGCCGGCATAAATTATTCAGCAAGACTCTGGAAGGAAGTCTGGCTCATTTTACCACCTGTCTGCTGGCTGGTTTTATCCTCAATCATTACTTTCCTCTTCCATTTTATGTATACCTGGCGGGGGCAGCCGCGGCTACCATCTTCGAGCTTCTGCCACTGGGCATAGATGATAACTTCAGCATAAGTTTATTGAGTGCCTCAGTTATGACGTTATATAAAGTTTTTTAATCATTTAGCCACCAGCTTTTTTCACCCAAAAATGAGTCAATAAGAACTTCTAAGCCCAGATCAAAGATCAATTGGACCAGACAGAAGCTAACAGGTTATTTTATTTTTTAGATCCAGGCTTGTTTCCAGTTCACCTGTTGACAAAAATTTAAAAATAATAAGATTTGTAAGGCTCCTGATTTTTGTTAAGATAATAAAAAAAGGAGCTCAAAGGAATGAACTATGACTAAAAATACAAAAAATAACAATTCCCTAATTTCATTTGGTTTTTTGAGCTTTCTCCAGAAAGCCAAAAAAGTCTCCAATTTTACTTTCCCTGTTTTTTTAATCTGGCTAATCCTTCAACCGACTTCGCTTTTTCTTATTTCTGCCCATTCTCTCGAAGCTCAAAACGGCTTTCCCTGCCGGGTGGCCTCAACGCCCTGGGATCCAGATTCAGGGTTGGGCAATTATCGGGCGGTAGTCAGAGTCAGACAAAAGTCAGACGCTGTGTTTCTCCATCTCCCCTGGAGGAGACCCGACCACAATCCTGAAGAAAAGAAAATTCTGGTGGTAGAGGCAAAAAGCGGCCAGGTCATAAACAATGTTTTTCCCATAGCCGTAAACAACAGTTATGGAGACTTTGTTTTCCAGGCTCTTCAGGCGCCAGCCGAGTATTATATTTATTACCTGCCTTATAAAATTGAAGGCCGCAATTACCCTAAAGTAACTTACCTCCCAGCCGAGTATCAGGCTGAACCCAGCTGGCTGCTTCGCAATGGCTTAAGGCCAGATCTTCTTTTAAGCTTCAAACCTACAGCCCTTCCGCAAGCTGAATTTATCACCTTTGAAGTCGCAAATGAATTTAGCAGTTTCTACCCCATGGAAATTATTGCTACAGCGGAAGAAACTAAAAAAATTATAGACCTCAATTCCAATGAACCTTTCCTGGTATTTCCTGAAGATAGAGAGCATCCCATCAGGATGTTTGATTTTCTCCCTTATCGCTGGGTGGAAAAAGGCCCGCAAACAATTTTTGAAGGGAAAGCCGGGCGAGGAGAATACTTTGTCTTCCAGCTGGGACTTTTCAGTCCCAAGGCGAAATTGGAAAAGGTGAAGGTCAAGTTTCCCGACCTGGTGAATAACTCTTCCGGCCAGGTGATCAAAGCATCTGAAGCTACCTGCTTTAATCTTGGAGGTATTGGCTGGGACGGTCAGCCATTTAACAAAGACGTGGACGTACAGTTAGGAAAGGTCCAGCCGCTGTGGTGTGGAATTCAAATTCCAGCAGAAATATCTCCTGGCTGTTTTGAAGGTTCAATTGAAGTTGGAGCAAAAGACCTGCCACCCAAAATAATTAGCCTAAAAATAAATGTGGAGGAAAAAATCATACCTGAAGCTGGCGATTCCGAGCTCTGGCGTCAATCGCGACTGCGATGGTTAAATTCACTTCTGGCAGTAGATGATGAAGTAGTCCGGCCGTTTATTCCGCTTGAAGTCAAAGGACGGACTATCAAATGCTTAGGGCGTAGTCTCAGCCTCCAGGAAAACGGCCTTCCCGAAAAAATTCAGAGCTTTTTTAATCCTGAAGTAACAGCCTTATCAGAAAGGCCAATAGAGCTTCTGGCCCAACCCTTTGAACTGTCCATCAGGAACTTTTCCGGTCTGTCTCAAACTTGGAAGACCAAATCTTTTACCTTCACCAAAAAAACACCAGGCACTGTCTGCTGGCAGGCTCTCAGCGAAATTCCTTCATTGAAGCTAAAAATTGAAGTGGACGGTCGGATGGAATTTGACTGCTATGTGGAATTTAAAATCAAAGTTGAAGCTTTTAATGAAACTGAGGTGGATGACATCCGGCTCACCCTCCCTTTTAAAGAAGAAGTTGCCCAGTATATGATGGGGTTGGGATATAAAGGCGGGAAACGCCCGCCTTCCTTTTCCTGGACCTGGGACCAGAGCAAAAACCAGGATGCCCTGTGGATAGGCACTGTTCAGGCGGGACTTCAGTGCCAGTGGCGAGCAGAAAATTATTCCCGTCCACTCAATACCAACTTCTATCAGCTTAAGCCACTAAACCTGCCACCTTCCTGGTGGAACGAAGGAAAAGGATGGGTATCAGTCAGAGAAATACCTGTAAAAAGCAAAAAGGAAAAGATGGTCGTCCTTACAGCAGCCAGTGGTAGCAGAAAAATTAAAAAAGGTGAAATTCTTAATTTTGATTTCAACCTTCTCCTGACACCATTTAAGACCATAAATCCAGCCAGACACTTTTCCGAACGCTATTATCACGGCTTTAAACCTGTGGAGGAAATTGCCGCTACCGGAGCAAATGTTGTTAATATCCACCATGCCACTGATATCAATCCTTTTATCAACTATCCTTTCCTGAGAGCTGAACAGATGAAAGCTTACATTGATGAAGCCCACCGAAAAGGAATAAAAGTTAAAATCTACTATACTGTTCGAGAGCTATCTAACCGGGCAGCCGAGCTTTTCGCCTTAGAAAGTCTAAATAATGAGATTTTCACTGATGGCTCGGGCGGCGGCTATTCCTGGCTTCAGGAACATTTTCATTCCGGTTATATCCCCGGCTGGTTTGTGCCCGAGCTAAAGGATGCGGCCATCATCAACAGCGGTATGTCCCGCTGGCTCAACTATTATATAGAAGGATTGGCCTGGCTCTGTCAGCATGTTGGGATTGACGGAATCTATATAGATGACTTGGCCTTCGACCGGGTAACTATGAAAAGGGTGAGGAAAGTCCTGGAAAAATATCGTCCGGGTTCGCTTATTGACCTCCATTCAGCCAATCAATATAATCCTCGCGATGGTTTTGCCTCCAGCGCCAACCTTTATATGGAGCATTTCCCCTATATTGACCGCCTTTGGTTTGGTGAATATTTTGATTACAATAGCCCGCCTGATTACTGGCTGATTGAAATCTCCGGCATTCCCTTCGGCCTGATGGGCGAAATGCTGGAAAAAGGAGGTAATCCGTGGCGAGGAATGGTTTTCGGAATGACCACCCGACTTCCCTGGAGCGGCGACCCCAGACCTTTATGGAGACTCTGGGATCAATTTGGTATAACTGAGGCGGAAATGATTGGTTACTGGTCCCCAAATTGTCCGATAAAAACTTGCCATCCTCAAATACTGGCTACAGTGTACAAAAAAAAGAAAGAAGCTCTGGTGGCCATAGCCAGCTGGGCAGAAAAACAAGAAAACTGTCCATTAGCAATAGATTGGAAAAAGCTGGGTCTCGACCCCAAACAGGTAACTATCACTGCTCCTGCTATTGAAAATTTCCAGCCGGCTCGCACTTTCAAACCTGATGAACCCATCCCCATAGAACCAGGCAGGGGGTGGCTGCTTATAATAAGATAAAGATGATATTGGAATAATTTGGTCAGAAAAAATTTGTTGACATCTTTATTAAAAGAAAAATAATCTATAATTGATGTATTACATAAAATATTTTAAGGAGGGACCCTTGAGCAAAAAGCTTTTTAAGCTTTTGTTGGTTTTTCTTATTTTCATCTTCGCTTTTGGTTTAATGTCGGCTGAAAAAACAACTCCAAAGGCTATTCAAAAAAAGATAGAAAATACCGACCCGGTTTTACGGCTAAAATGGTATGACCAGCATATGGCAATGAAGGCTTCGACTCCCTACAAAAATTTTCAATGGCGCTTTATTGGCGGATGGCTGGAATCCATCGGCGGGCGTTGCACTGATGTTGAAGGCCTAAAAGGAAATAAAAAAGTCATCTACGTGGCTTCAGCCTCAGGCGGAGTCTGGAAAACAGAAAATGCTGGCGTTACCTGGCAACCTCTGACTGATGATTTGCCATCTCTGTCCATTGGCGATATTGCCGTTTCCGAATCCAACCCTAATATTATTTATGTCGGAACTGGTGAAGCCAATATATTCCGGGCTTCTATTGCTGGCACTGGTGTTTACAAATCAACCGACGGCGGCAAAACCTGGCAGCACTGCGGTTTGACTGATACCAACACCATTGCCAGAATCAGAATCCATCCCAAAAACCCTGACATAGCCTACGTGGCCGCTTCAGGACATGAGTGGACCTACAATGCAGAGCGTGGCGTCTATAAAACAACTGATGGAGGAAAAACCTGGCAGAAAATTCTTTACGTGGACGAAAAAACAGGTTGTATTGATCTGGTTATGGACCCAACCAATCCCGACATCTTGATCGCTTCAATGTGGAATAGAATCAGACAGCGCTGGAGTGACCCGGTTCCAGAAGATGGGGACTATCTATATAAAACGACCGATGGAGGCAAAACCTGGAAAAAGCTTACTAAGGGACTCCCGGATACCAAATATACTGGACGTATCGGCCTTGACCTCTGTGCCAGCCAACCAAACGTGGTTTATGCTTATGTGGATAACCATACTCCAATCAGACAACCTCAACCGGGAGAACGAGATTCTTATGGCCGTCTGCGGACTTACCCCGATATTGTTGGAGCCGAAGTTTATCGTTCTGATGACCAGGGAGAAACCTGGGTTAAAGTCAGTCCTACCGACAAGTTATTTGAACGTTTTGGCGGTACTTATGGCTGGGTTTTTGGTCAGATAAGAGTCGACCCCAGTAATGAAAATACAGTTTATTTAATGGGGCTTGGCCTTTATAAATCAACTGATGGTGGCCGAAGCTGGAAGCAATTGATGTGGGAAAACCTGCATGGAGATCATCACGGCCTGTGGATCGACCCAACTGACCCAGATTATCTGCTGAACGTGAATGACGGCGGTTGCAATGCTTCTTATGATGGAGGACAGACCTGGCGAGATTTCCATCGTGGCATTCCAACCACTCAATTTTACAATATTGAACTGGATATGCAGAAACCTTTTGACGTCTACGGTTCGGTGCAGGACTCAGGAACTCATCGGGGCATCGGAGTAGCCCCATTGAGTACCAGCCAGCCAACCGGCCAGCGACGCTACCGCCAGCCCAATGTCCGCTGGGAGCCCGCGCCAGGCGGTGAAGGCACGATTATTGCTGTGGACCCATCTGATCCTAACACAATTTATTCATCTTCTTACTACGGGAGACTTATGCGCTCGGAATATAAAAATGGTGTCTGGGAGAGCAAGGACATTTATCCTAAGCCAGGGCCGGGCGAACCCGAATACCGCGGTCAGTGGTTAGCCCCCACTATAATCTCTCCGCACAATCCTTACATTATATATCATGGGTTTCAGTTCGTTTTCCGTTCTCTGAATCGAGGCGAAAGCTGGGAAAAAATCAGTCCTGATCTCACTGCCTTTGATCCTGCCAAGCAGGGCAGGCTGCCTTATGCCATTCCCTATGCTACTCTGACAGCCATAGCTGAATCGCCGTTAAAGTTTGGCCTGATTTATGCGGGGAGCGATGATGGCCGGGTGCACGTAACCAGGGATGGAGGTGTTACCTGGGCAGAAATTACTTCAGGTTTACCTTACAACAAACATATCTGGTGCATAGAACCTTCAAAATTTGACCAGGGAACTGTCTACATCGCCCTGATTGGCCGCCATGATGATGACTTTGCTCCTTATGTTTTTAAATCCACTGATTTTGGGAAAACCTGGAAGAACATCAGCAGCAATTTGCCCGGTGGCCCGACCAATGTCATCCGGGAAGATCCGAAGAAGAAAGGTCTCCTTTACGTGGGAACCGATTACGGCGTCTATGTGAGCACCGATGACGGCCAAAGCTGGAACTACTTAGGAAATGGACTGCCCAATGTTCCTGTCTGGGATTTAAAAATTCATCCTCGTGATAATATGATGGTCATCGCCACTTATGGACGTGGAGTTTGGGTAATTGACGATCTTTCGCCTCTGCAGAAGTGATTGGAGAAGTAATTACCACAGTTAGATTCAACACCAACGAATTTAAGACTGACTGCCTTTGGCTGAATAATTAATAAGGAGTTAAGGGCATGAACACTGATAAAATTAAAAAATTTTTTCTAAAAATAACACCCCTGATTTTTGTATTACTCCTCAGCCTTAATTCTTTAGCTCAGGAAATTATAAAGTTTGATGATTATTTTCTGGATAAGGCAATGAGAATTAATCTGTATATGGTAGGCGAAGCCAAAGAAGAACAGATCATAATCAACAGCATCTATCAGGAAAACTTGTGGCCGGAAAGCAAAACCAATCTGACCAATCCTTTTAATTATGGGCACTATTTTATTAAAGTCTATGAAGTCCCCAGCAATAAGCTGATCTATGCCAAGGGTTTTGATTGTCAATTTGGCGAATACAAGACAACAACCCCGGCCTTAAACGGAGTGAAAAAAGTTTTTCAGCGCGCCATCCGCATCCCCTGGCCCAGAAGAAAGATCAATTTAGTAATTGAAGCAAGGGATAAAAAAAATATCCTTCATCCAATAACAGTGGAAACTATAGACCCGGACGATTATCACCTGATTAAAGAAAACAGCCAGTCACCGGACTACATATTTGAAGTGCTGAAAAGTGGCAACCCGAATGAAAAGGTAGATCTGGTATTTCTGGCTGAAGGATATACAGCCGAAGATAGGGATAAGTTTGTTGGCGATGTTAAGAGATTTACTGGCTATCTTTTTGAAACGGAACCTTACAAAAGCAACCAGGAAAAATTCAACATTTATGGTGTTTTTCGGGCTTCGGCTGAAAGAGGCATGGATGAGCCCAGACAGAAAATCTATAAAAATACCGTACTTAAGGCTTCCTTCAACGCTTTTGACCTTGACCGCTATATGCTGACAGAAGAGGGCTTTTTGCTCCGAGAAATGGCTGCCGAGGTTCCCTATGATTCCATTGTTATCCTGGTTAACAGCAAAAGATATGGCGGCGGAGGTATTTACAATGATTACTGCATAACCACTGTGGATAACCAGGCAAGTAAGGCAGTTTTCCTGCATGAGTTCGGACATTCTTTTGCCGGTCTGGCTGATGAATACTATACTTCAGATGTTGCCTATAATGAATTTTACCCACGCGGAGTCGAGCCGCTTGAGCCCAATATCACCGCCCTTCTTGACCCGGAAAATCTCAAATGGAAGGACCTGGTCTCCCCTGGCGTTAAAATTCCTACTGAGTATGGTAAAGAAGAGCTGGAAAAACTCCAGACCGAGAGAAGGACTAATCTTCAGGAAATGGCCAAGGCTGTGGAAGAAGCTAAAAAGAACAATCTGAAAGAAGCAGAAATCAAGAAACTGCAGAAAAAATACCAGGATAAAGACAAGGCCATTCAGGCCAGAATTCAAGAGGTCCGCAATCGGTATAAAGATCTGGAAGACAAAGTTGGAGCTTTTGAAGGGGCCGGTTATTCAGCTAAGGGACTCTACCGGCCAATGATTTACTGCCTGATGAGTTCCAGTCAAAAGATAGAATTCTGTAAGGTCTGTCAGCGAGCCATTCAGCAGATGATTGATTACTACAGTCGGTAAGCCCTCTGTTCGGGCAAGCAATTAAACAGCTTATTAAAAGGAGTAACCATTGATGAAGCCCAAGAGTATGGTCACCTTTATTCTGGGAACATTTTTGCTGCTTATGGGACTGTGGGTGGTCATAGCCTACAGTAGCTTCGGAGGTCTGGTCCCTTTGCTTATCGGGGGAAGCCTGGTTTACCTGAGCTGGGGCAGGAGCCGAACCGCTACCCTGGTTTTTGGCCACGCTATTATCGTAGCGGGCTGTTTTCTGGTCACCTGGGGGATTTATCTTCTGCCCTATTCCCAACCGACGATGGCCCAAGTCCTGGGCCGGCCCCTTTTCTGGGGATTTATTTCTATTTTTGGGGGAATCTGTGCCAATTATCATGGCTTCTGTGCCTGCGTTAGAAAAAAAATTTAGTTTTATGGAGTTAAAAAACTAATCGTCGGAAGTTATCTGAACTATTTTTAGGTTATCCAGGTAAAGAAAAAACTAAAACGTCCGGAAAACAAAAAAAGCCATCCTCACCATTTTTTGCCACTCTGCCCAACGCTCTTTTTTTCTACGGAAAAAATAAAAAACACTTGACAAATTATTAAAATGAGTATAAATTTATACTGGTTATAAAATTAAATTGAGTTCAAAATGAGAGCTGAAATGGAAATTAAAGAGAGAGCGAAAAAGCGCTGGACACTTGATGACATTAGGACTTATTTTGCCCAGCACAACATCAGAATTTCAGTTTATCGCCTGAAGATATTCGAATACCTCATAAATGAACGAACCCATCCAACAGCAGAAGAAATCTTCCAGCACCTGAAAAAAGAACTACCGGCGATCTCTCCCGGCACTGTTTATAATACCATGAGGCATTTTCTGGAGAAAAAAATCATTCAGCAAGTCAACGTGGGAAAAAACGAAGCCCGCTACGATGCCACCCTGTCCTGGCATGGACACTTCAAATGCCTGGGCTGCGGAAAAGTTTTTGACGTTCACGTGGAAAACCTGAAATTAAGCGGGCTGGATGGTTTTGAAATATATGAAAAACACCTTGATCTTAAGGGACTCTGTCCTTCCTGTTTAAAAAGCAAAAAATTTTAAGGAGGATATAAATGGCTAAAAAGTATGGTATCTACAAGTGTCTGAAGTGCGGGAATATTGTGGAAGTCCTGCACGAGGGCATGGGCAAGCTGGTTTGCTGCGGGGAGGAAATGGTTTTTATGGAAGCCAAAACCGCGGACACCAGCCTGGAAAAGCACGTTCCCTACATAGAGAAGGTTAGCGGCGGTTACCTGGTGAAGGTTGGACAGAATGTAGCTCATCCCATGGAAGAAAAGCATTACATTGAATGGATTGAGCTTATTGCTGACGGAAAAGTCTACCGACAGGAATTAAAGCCTGGAGATAAGCCGGAAGCTTTCTTCCCCGTAGAAGCTCAGCATGTCTGGGCCCGCGAGTTCTGCAACATTCACCTTCTCTGGGAAAACAAAAAATAAATAAAACATATAAGAACTTATAAGTTAGTATCTTTTGGCTAATGAAGATTTTAGCCTGATATTTCTCAGACTAATAAATAAAAATTTAAAAAGGAGGAGTAAAATGGAAAACAACGAATTAAAAGGATTCCCCCTTATCGGGGATAAACTGCCAGAAATGGCCGTTCAAACTACCCAGGGAATTAAAAAGCTACCAAAGGACTATGCTGGTAAATGGTTAGTACTTTTCAGCCATCCGGCTGATTTTACTCCAGTGTGCACCACCGAATTTGTTTCTTTTGCCAAAAATTATGACAAATTCCAGAAGCTCAACGCCGAGCTGCTTGGCCTGTCCATTGACCAGGTCTTCAGCCACATCAAGTGGATCGAATGGATAGAAAACGAGCTCAAGGTAGAAATCCCCTTCCCCATCATTGCTGATGACCAGGGAAAAATTGCCAGCAGGCTTGGGATGCTCCATCCCGGTGGCGGCACCAAGACCGTCAGGGCTGTTTTTATCATTGATCCGGAGAGTACTATTAGGCTCATTCTCTTTTATCCGGCTGAAATTGGACGCAATATGTCAGAAATTTTGCGTATTCTGGAAGCTTTCCAGGTAGCAGATAAGAATAACGTGGCCATGCCAGCTAACTGGCCCAATAACGAGCTGATTAAGGACCAGGTTATTGTCCCACCACCAACGGATATTAAAGGAGCCAGTGAACGGAAGAAACAAGCCGGTTGCTTCGACTGGTGGTTCTGCCATAAAAAGGTGTGATTAAAGGCAAAAGCTAAAAAGTATTCTGGGGCTGGCTCAGCCAGCCCCATTTTTTTTGTGGATAATGCCATATCGGTCTTCCGATTTTTTGATTTTTACCAGCCATAAATAACTTTATAATATTTCCTGACCTGCTTTTAGATAAAAATTAAAATAGCTTCAAGCCTTCAATTTTTCTCCTTTTAAATGCAACTAAACCTATTTAAAATCAGTTACTCAGTGAATGGAGAATTAAAATGAAAGCCATAATTTTCAAAAGTCATCTATTATTTCTTGGGCTTTTATTTTCATTTGGTTGCGCCAGTATTACCACTGTAAATGTAAAAAGCACCTTTCCTTCTACTAAAATAAACATTGATGGCCAAACAGATGATTGGAAAGGCAACTTAATTCCGATAAAAGACACAGGCGTAGCCCTAGGAGTAGCAAACGATAAGCAATACCTTTACCTTTGCCTCCGAGTTGATAATCAAGCTTACGCTTCCCAAATAATGAGAGCCGGAATGACTATTTGGTTCGATTCATCAGGCCAGAAAAAAAAGACTCTGGGCTTGAAATATCCCCTGCCTTTTCAACCCCAAAAATATAATACTAATGAAGAATCAGATCAAAATTCAGAGCAATTCCCCATTCAGCGCTCGGGAGCTCAATCCGGGAGCATTTACGATCCTGAAAGACTATCCGAACTCGAAATAATCAGGGCAGAAGAGAAAGAACCAACAAGAATAAAGATAGCAGAACTTCAGGGCTTGCAAGTAAAATTAGTTCCTAATAGACTCGGCCTGATATATGAACTAATGTTGCCAATTGAAGACGAAAAAAATTGCCCGCTAACCATAAATCTTTCTGGTTCAAAATCTATAGCCCTGGGCTTTGAAATCAATCAATTTAAGCCGGCTTTCAATCAGGGAAGAACCGGCTGGTCTGGGCGTGGTGGATTTCCGGGAGGAAGAGGAGGCATCCCCTCTATGGGAGGAGGTTTTGGCCATGGTGGTGTCGGCCGTGGTTACGGGCGGCCAGCTCTGGAAGAAGAACCGCTGAGATTTTGGGCAGTTGTTAGCCTTTCTGAAGCCAAGGAAGAGAAAACGGCTACCATTTCAAACTTTTTCTTCTATTGAGTGATTACCTTAAACTCATCATTTTTGTGCCTAAAAAATCAGAAAAAGCTATTTTTATGTATCTGATAATTCCAAAATTATAAAAAATCGCACTTTACAAAAGTCAAGAGTTTGTTTGCCTGCCAGGCTTAATTAAGACCTTAAATTTATTAATTAAATATTTTTATTGTTTAAACTTAAATTAATATGTAATATATTTTATTCTTAGGCAGAATTTTTAAATTATATGAGCTGTTTAATGGAGAGGTTGTAAACGTTATCAGACAATCATAATTATTTTAAAAAGATGAAAAGACCTTTTATCTTAATAATTATCCTATTCACTGTTTCTATCACTTTTGGCTTATTTCTTTCAAGCCAGACAAAAAAGTTAGATAATCAGTTCCAGTTTTCTTCATCATTCCCGCCGCCGATTGATCCACAAAAAGTTCAGGACCAGGATACCATGACCTGGAATGACTATCACCCGATTCCAGGTTTTGATTGGTCCAATCAATCACTTAAGCCTGAGCGCTACTTCAAACTGGCTGTAGTAGCTGTTGATTTTCCAGACCAGCCGTTTGTCATAACTCTGCCAAAAGGCTCTGACCCTTTTGGCAACCCTCAAGTAGAGCCTATTCCCCGGGATAAAGTTCCTCAGTTCTATGCCAATTTCTTCACTAAACCTCTGGCTGTCAACCACGGGCTAAATATCCATCATTATTGGATGTGGCAATCACGAGGGAAATTTGGCCTAAGCAAAGTGGATGTTTTTGGCCCTTACAAAATGCCCAGGCCTCATTGGTGGTACGGCCTTAATGAATACAACCAGAATAAATATACACCCGATGGCAGCGTGGCTTCTGGCGATTTAGAAAAAGATTGCGATGAATTATGGATAAAAAATATAGGACAGGATATCAGAAAAAATTATGATGCTGTGCTTCGCATCTACGCTGGCTATGATGAGACCGGAGTTTGGATGGAATTCGGCCTAATGAAATTCAAAAGCAAGGAAGATATACCGCCCGAATGGGGAAATCCTAATCCCAGTATGCCTCGCTGGGTACCAACTCGCTATGTTGATTGGACCAGCTGGTTAGCTGGTTCTCAGCAATGGGGCCTTTCTTCAATCAGGCAAGGAGAAAATTCGGGAACGATTCCCCATGAGCTGGGGCACTTCGCCTTTAATTTACCTGATCTTAACAACAACCCCTATGTTCATCCTTTCCGCCGGGCGGCAGTTGGCCCCTGGGATTTAATGGATCGAGGTTGTTTTAATGGACCGGGCGGACCACATCGCCGATGGGTAGTTCCGCCTGTAGCCGGTGCCGCTTCTCCTCCAGGATTGATGATCAGAAACCGAATGGCCTGTGGGTTTATCTGCGATGGCCAGCTTCTCAGCTTGAGCCGAGAAGGTTTAGCCAGGTCCGGAATAGTAGTGGCTGAAGTCACTGCCCGAGAAGTTGATCCTCTACCCGGAACATATACCGGAATAAATGTGTATCTCGATGGTCCTGAGCCTCAAGACCGCACTCCAGCCGATGATCCGGCTTCCAATCCACTTTCACCGGGTATTCCCGACTATAACTTTTATTCTCTGGAAGTTGTCGAGCGAATTGGATTTGATTCTTTCTGTCCTGATAGCGGTGTACTCATTGCCAAAAATAAGAATAAATTATGGGAGACCAATGGCGGTCCTAATGCCTTTGATAGCTATATCTGGGTCATAGATGCTCATCCCGAGGATATAAATATGATTGATTATATCAGTCCCTCAGGCGAAAAAGTAATGCGGACCATAGCTGATTATCGTCAGCTTAATGATGCTCTTTTTCATGCCGGGCTTAACTCTGGTAGCCAATACGAATATGAAGACACCCCTAACCGTCTCCATTTTTACCTAGTTGATGTTCACCGAAATAAAGATGGAATCCTTTCCTACACGCTGGCGGTTCGTTCACTTGATGGTTCAGGGCCGCAAAAAAGAGCAGTTAGGCTTGAAACTGAAGCAACTAATGTCAGAGCAAAAAAAGGTGCAATTATCCCCCTTAGCTTTAAAATTAAAAACTCAGGTCAACCAGTTGAGGTTAATTCATCTTCTCATCCTTCAGATTTTTCCCGGCACCTTAATTACGACCTTTACCGACTGGAAGCTTCTATCAAAGGCCGGGGTTGGAAAGTCTTTTTGCCTAATGCCCTTTCCGCTGTGGAATTTGGTCAGGAAAAAGAAATAATAATTTATGTCCTGCCCTCTGCCGGTTGTTCTCAAAAAGCCTCTCTTAGCCTCAAGGCTTCTTCCGAGAGCCAACCCGAGAAAAAAGCCGAAGTTACTGTAAATCTCAGCCTGTAAATTGAAGGTCATCACGGTTAACAACCAAAGCCGAAAAAAAAAATAGAAATTCAAAGCGGTAAATGCCTGCAGATCTTTTACATCAATTTTTGACAGGGACCAGTCTATAAACTATACTTATCTGACTAATAATCTTAGAGCCAGGCCCAATGATCAGAACTTAATAAAAATATCATCATAGTAAAAAAATTAAAGAGAAGAAAACTGGGGTTGCCTGATTTAGCTGATTCATAATTCAGGCGTACTCCAAAGATAAAAAACTTAAATGAGCAAAATTAATAAAAGTAAGTTAACCCGGGTATTCTTAACTGGCTTTGGCTTTTTACTCCTGGGAATTATTATTTACCGAGTTGGCCCAAAAGTTGTCTGGAGAGATATTAGCCGGGTGGGCAATTATTTCTTTTTAATCTGCTTTATTGCCTTAAGCTGGATGTTTCTTCAAGCTATTGCCTGGTCAATAATCCAGAGTGCTTTTCAAAAGGTACCATTTTTGACCCTGTTTGAGGGGAAAATAATGGCGGATGGAATGAGTACTTTGCTTCCCGTAGCCGCGAATATGGGTGGGGAAGCAGCACGAGCTATTATTATTAAGAAACATTCTCCCCTTTACGAAGGCATACCAGGGGTAGTTTTTGATAAAACTGTAGAATATCTGGCCTCTTTAATTTACCTTACCGCCGGGCTTTTCCTTTCTCTTATCTACCTGAAAATACCAGAAAAATTAAAAATTTCCTCCCTTATAGCTCTGAGCAGCATAACAATTCTCCTCTCATTAATGGTTATTTTACAACTTAAAGGTATCTATCGAATTCTAAATAAACTCGCCAGTATCCTTCCCTGGGGACGGCGCTGGATTATAGAAAAAGAGGAAACCCTGCGGCAGTTTGATGAAAATATGCGGCTTCTCTTCCATCATTCCAAATTAGGCTTAATTCTGGCCTGTTTTCTGCACTTTGTCTCCCGCTGTCTTGGAGCACTGGAAATTTATGTAATAATAAGGGCAATGGGCTGGCCAGCTAATATTGTCAAAGTTATATTTATCTCGGTCTTCACAGTAATTATTAATACTGCTTTTTTCATCATCCCCGGACAGTGGGGAGCAGCCGAAGGAGGCAGCCTGCTGGCAGCAGCTACGGTTGGCTATCCGGCTACGATAGGGCTAAGTCTTGGTCTGGTCAGGAGAGCCCGAAAAATTTTCTTTGCTCTCATCACTGTAATATTAATGGTGATTAGTAAACGAAAATTTAAAACAAAGGCAATTTCTTCCAATGATCAATAAAACATTATTAATCTTGAGAGATACTTCTCAAAAAATGATTCTTGGTCTCCCTTTACTTTTAAGGACCATACTGGCCTGTCATCAGGCTGGAATAAAAAAATTCCTTATAATTGGGCATGGAGGAAAAGAGGAAGCAGCTCTAATTGAAACGATAAAAAGAGATAGAAGGGTTTTATCTTCCGCTCTGGAAATAAGTTATCTGACCATAGATAATATTTTTTCGAATAAAACCTCACTTATAAATCATACTTTTAGCTCAGAGTCTTATTTTCTTTTGATTGAAGGCAACCTCATTTTCGACCCACAGATACTGGAACAAATAAAGACAATCAAAACAACAAAAGACGAAATTATAATTATCAAAAAAGAAAAAGAATCTATGCAGTCAGATTCACTCTGGTCAGGGCTGGCCCTTTTGCCCGAAGAGCTGTTCTCCAATTATCTGGAGTTATTAGCTACAGATAACCAAAAGGAACGGGATGCGCTTAACACTCTGGGGGCTAAGTTTAATATCAAAATCAAGGCTTTCTCTACAACCAGATTTTTGATAAGAATAGATTCAAAGGCTAAAGAAAAAACAGCCCTCAAGGCTTTATTGACCACCGCCAGAAAACCTCAAGATGGTTTCATAGCCAGGACTATTAACCGACCAATTTCTCTTTTTTTCAGCCGGCAGTTAATAAAATTAGGACTTACTCCAGGAACTTTGTCCTTACTAAATTTCCTCTTAGGTTTATCCGCTGCTTTCCTCGCTGGACGGGGAGGTGGCTACTGGAACTTTTTTCTGGCCGGCTTGCTTTTTGAATTAGCCAGTATTTTTGATGGTTGTGATGGGGAAGTTGCTCGTCTGACCTACAACACTTCAGAAAAGGGAGCAGCCTCCGATGTTTTTTTCGATGCCTTAACTTACATTCTTTTTTTTGGTGGCTTAGCTATCGGACTTTATCGCTCAAGACAAAATTATATCTACTTATATCTACTTGGCATTTTTCTTCTTTCACTCGCCTGGTATTATTACAATTTATTCCGCTACACTAAGGCTTCTGGAATTGGTAATAAAATTTTCCTGGTAGCCAAGGAAATTGAATCTAAGCCTAAAAAAGAAAAGAAGACCGGTTTTCTCGACCAGGTGATGGCTAAACTGGCTTTTGCTGTCCGTCGAGACTTCTTTGCCACTTTTGTTTTTATTCTTTTGGCCCTGGGGGTAGCTCCAGCTGTCATCTTTATTATAGTGATTTCTTCACTTATTGAATCAACCTATTTTCATTTTTATGTGAAGAAATCCTTAAGGTCCCCAAATAAAATAAAATAAATATAACCGAGAAAAAAATGGTGGAGCTGACCGGGCTCGAACCGGCGACCCCGTGACTGCCAGTCACGTACTCTCCCAACTGAGCTACAGCCCCACGAGCTTTATCATAATACAAAAAACCCATAATTACGTCAAGATGAGACAGGAGAAACTGACATACTACAAAAGTGCTCCATTATGAGCCGGTGAAAAATATATCGAGCTAAAAATGCAGTCAGGGGTTTAGACAGGCTGGTGCCTTTTCTGGTTAAAATTCTGCCTCTATAGATTTTATTTTTTCCGCAGGCCTGATATATATTATCTTCAGCAGCCATCAAGGCTCAGTTTAATTCAATTTTACCTTGCAAATTGAAGCTTGTAGTTCAAAAAAAATTATTTTATTGAAGGAAAAATTTGAATAGAATTAGCTTGAAGGCAAATAAATTCTAAATAAATAATTGAACAAGGAGCGAGCGATGAAAACAAAAATCCAAAAAAGCCTCAGCCGGGACAGTTTCCCTTTTTTAGCGATTTTATTAGCTTTAATGGTTTTTTTCAGTCCTCGAATTTATGGAAATGGCCAGATAGTGGCACCAGAAACCAGAGAAACCTTGGCACCTTATGATTTAAGAATAGAATATCTGACAAATCCCCTTGGAGTCGACGTTTCCCAGCCGCGGTTTTTCTGGAAAAACAATCATTCTGAACGCGGCCAGAAGCAAGCGGCTTATGAGCTCATAGTTTCCACTTCCCCCACAGCAGAAAAAGGAGATATGTGGGAGACCGGAAAGGTCAATTCTGACTCTTCCATTCAAATTGCCTATGAAGGTAAGGCACTCCAGAGCAACCAGACCTACTACTGGAAGGTGCGCATCTGGGATGAACAGGGCCGGGTCAGCCCCTGGAGCCAGGTGGCTCGCTTTGATACCGGTCTTCTTTCTCCCTCTGATTGGAAAGGAGAATGGATTGGTGGCGATAACCTTCTCCGAAAGGAATTTGAGCTTCCCTCAACTCCCCGCAGAGCCAGAGTTTTTATCTCCGGCCTGGGGTATTATGAACTCAGAATAAACGGTCGCAAGGTTGGTGATCATGTTCTGGACCCGGGCTGGACAACCTTCTCTAAGCGGGCTCTTTATGTCACCTATGACGTCACCAGGGCTCTTCGGAAGGGTCGCAATGCTCTGGCCGTGATGCTCGGCCAGGGCTGGTACAAAGACCGTGCCCTGATGCTACAGCTCAATGTTGAAGGCGAAGACGGAAGCCTGACAGAAATTCACTCTGATACTTCCTGGAAAACAGCTGCTGGACCAATCATTGAGGATAGCATTTACAATGGAGAAAACTATGACGCCCGCCTGGAACAACCTGGATGGGACCAGCCAGGTTTTGAGGAAAAAGACTGGAAACCGGCCCAGAAGGTTAAAGCTCCAGGCGGTGTTCTCTCGGCTCAGCTGATGCCAGCGATTAAAGTAATTGAAACAATTGTACCTTTAAAAATGACGAGTCCGGCTCCTGGTGTTTATGTCTTTGATTTAGGCCAGAACATCAGCGGCTGGGCGCAGCTCCGGGTTCGCGGTCCCCGCGGCACTGATGTCCGGCTGCGCTTTGCTGAACTTCTTTACGACAACGGAATGATTAACCAGGAAAACCTGCGCTCGGCCCGGGCCGAGGACCATTACATCCTGAAGGGCGAAGGCGAGGAAATCTGGGAACCAAGATTTACCTACCACGGTTTCCGCTACATTGAAGTTACCGGTTATCCCGGCACCCCAAAAATAGATTCCGTGCGCGGCCGGGTGGTGCACACGGCGGTGGCTCCGGTCGGGAATTTTTCCTGTTCCAAACAGATTCTCAACGACATTCAGCGTATTATCCTCTGGGGACAGAAAACTAACCTGCACAGTATCCCCACTGACTGCGACCAGCGCGATGAGCGCATGGGCTGGATGGGCGATGCTCAGGTGACGGCCGAGGAAGCCATGATGAATTATGATATGGCTGCTTTCTACACCAACTTTCTGCGCAACATCAGGGACGTCCAGGGCGATGACGGTTCCATCACCGATACCGTTCCCCACATCTGGGGTTCGCGGCCGGCGGACCCGGCCTGGGGCACGGCCTATCCCCTGATTGCCTGGTATATGTACCAATACTACAGCGATAAAAGAATTCTGGAAGAGCATTATGACAGCCTGAAAAAATACGTAGAGTTCCTGAAAAGCAAGGCTGAAAACGGCCTGGTGAAATACAGTTATTACGGCGACTGGGTGGCCATTGACAAATGCCCGGGAAGTCTGGTCTCCGCTTTTTATTATTACTACGATGTAAAGATACTGGCTGAGGCAGCCAGGATTCTCGGTAAGCAGCAGGAAGCTGAAGCCTACTTCAAGTTAGCAGCTCAGATTAAAGAAGCTTTTAACCGCGAATTCTTAGACCAGGCGACCAGAAATTATGCCGGCGGCAGCCAGACAGCCAACACCCTGCCGCTCTTCATCGGCCTGGCGCCGGACAAGGCCCGAGGTGGTGTGTGGGGCAACCTGTTTAACGACCTGGTTTACAAACACGACTCCCACCTGACCACCGGCATTATCGGCACCAAGTACATCCTGGATGTCCTGACTATGTTTGGCAACTCTGACCTGGCTTATGACATCATGACCAAAACCGACTTCCCGAGTTACGGCTACATGATTAAAAACGGCGCCACCACCCTCTGGGAGCTCTGGCAGAAACGTGAAGGACCTTCTATGAATTCTCACAACCACCCCATGTTCGGCAGCGTGGGCGCCTGGTTTTACCGGGCTCTGGCCGGCATTAACCTGGCTCCGGATTCCATAGCTTTTAAGAAACTGATAATAAGACCGCAGATGGTCAGAGACCTGACCCATGCCTCAGGCTCCATCTATACCATTAACGGCCAGGTGAGCTGCTCCTGGGAAAAAGGCGACCGAAGAATAAAACTAAATGTGGAAGTGCCGGTAGGCAGCCAGGCCGAAGTCTATCTTCCGGTCTTCAAGCTGAGAAACCTGAAGCTCTACGAAGGCCAGGTTCTTCTATGGTCTGACAACGAGCTTAAAAACAAGGCCGCTGGTGTTGATAGCCTGGAGCTTAAAGGCGGGAATTTCATCCTCAAGGTTGGCTCCGGAAGCTATCATTTCATCCTGGAAGGAGAATGAAGTCAACAGGAGCTTTTGGTCACTCCAGACGAATAACCTGAAGGATAATTGGAACTCTCTCATAATCTGGCCAGCTGAGGTGCTGCCAGCTTTATAATAGTGTTTTTAGGGAAGCGGCCAAAAGGCAATAAACGAAGAAGAAGAAGAAAAAGAAGAAAAAAAAGACAAACTGGATAAGCACCAAAAAATAAAAAAAGAATAGAGAAGTCAAGCTAAACGGAGTCCACCAAACAAAAGATTAACCAGATAAAGTTCTCACCATAAGGAAAG